>Ga0208825_1000220_pt1 | contig 57606 bp, 53 predicted proteins | sample AD_UKC113_MetaG_FD_184450 | JGI IMG/M metagenome (GOLD analysis project Ga0208825, IMG submission 184450) | Active sludge microbial communities of municipal wastewater-treating anaerobic digesters from Hong Kong - AD_UKC113_MetaG (SPAdes)... | ecosystem: Engineered > Bioreactor > Anaerobic >... | reverse complement strand
CCATCGGGCTGCTGCCAGGCAATATCCACTTCCGCCGACGGCTCGGTGAACGGAAAATAGCTGGGCCGAAAACGCATCTCGAACTCGCGTTCGAAAAACGCGCGCACGAATTCCACCAAGGTGCCCTTGAGGTCGGCAAAGCTGGCGTGCTCGTCCACTAACAAGCCTTCAACCTGATGGAACATCGGCGTGTGGGTTTGGTCGGAATCGCTGCGATACACCTTGCCGGCGGCGATCATGCGCAGCGGCGGGGTGCCACCCTTGGCCAATAAATCTTGCATGTAGCGAATCTGCACGCCCGAGGTGTGGGTGCGCAGCAGACGACCATCGGGGAAGTAGAAGGTGTCGTGCATCGCCCGCGCCGGGTGGTGCGGCGGGAAGTTCAGCGCCTCGAAGTTGTGCCAGTCATCTTCAATTTCGGGGCCATCCGACAGTTCGAAACCGAGCCGCGCAAAAATGTCGGTGATGCGCTCCAAGGTGCGGCTGACTGGATGCACGCCGCCGCGCGCGCCATCGCGCCCGGGCAGGGTGACATCCACCGTTTCCAAGGCCAACCGTGCGTCCAGTGCTGCCGCATCCAGTGTGGTTTTGCGTGCGGACAAGGCCTCACCAATGGCATCGCGCACACGGTTGATGGCCTCGCCTGCGGCTTTACGCTGGTCACCCGGCAACGCACCCAGCGCTTTGAGCTGCGCAGTGATGCTGCCGCTTTTGCCCAACAAGGCTACGCGCAAGGCCTCCAGCGCATCGGGCGATGACGCTGCGGCAATGTCGGTTAGTGCTTGTTGCGACAGCGCTTCGATTTCACTCATGCTCGACCCACCCTCATCCGCCTTCGGCACCTTCTCCCGCCAGCGGGAGAAGGAAGATCAAAAAAACAAATGGGGAAGGACTTGCGCCCTTCCCCACGTGTTGGCAGCTTGCGCCGCCGGATACAACTGCGTGTGGATCAGCAGCTTAGGCTGCCAAAGCGCCCTTGGCCTTTTCGGTCAGGGCGGTAAAGCCCGCCGCGTCGTGCACGGCGATATCGGCCAGCACTTTGCGATCCAAGGTGATGCCGGCTTTCAGCAGACCGTTCATGAAACGGCTGTAGCTGAGGCCATTGGCGCGCGAAGCGGCATTGATACGCGCAATCCACAAGGTGCGGAAATGGCGCTTCTTCTGCTTACGGCCGATGTAGGCGTATTGCAACGCCTTGGTGACCGCCTGCTTGGCGACGCGGAAGACTTTGCGACGGGCGTGATAGTAGCCCTTGGCTTGCTTCAGGATTTTTTTGTGACGGGCGCGTGCCGTTACACCACGTTTCACTCGTGCCATTTCTTATCTCCTCACAAATACGGAAGCATGCGATCCAGACGGCCTGCGTCCTCGGCACGAACGTGGTTCGTCTGCCGCAGGTTACGCTTACGCTTGGTCGCTTTCTTGGTGAGGATGTGGCTCTTGTTGGCGTGGCCGCACTTGTACTTGCCGGAAGCGGTCTTCCGGAAGCGCTTGGCCGCCGCCCGATTGGTTTTAATCTTGGGCATTGGGAGTCCTTGCGAAATCAACGAACTGATCGAGGCGGCGACGTTGGCCTTACGGCGCGTCACGCTTTCCATCCTGCCTGACCGGTGATAAGCCATTGATTCAATACGAATCAAGGCGGGTCCTAGTGTTGCGGTACAACAAACCCGGCGAACCGGGCCGCATAGTATGCCGGGTGCCGGGGCGTCTTGCAAATCGTCGAACTAAAGCCCGTTCGACTAAAGCTTGTTCGACTAAAGCCCTTCTCCCGTCAGCGGGAGAAGGGAAAACGCCTTATTTCTTCTTCGGCGCGATCATCATCACCATCTGCCGGCCTTCCAAGCGCGGGCGCGATTCGATGATGATGTCTTCCCCCAGATCGGTCTCGATCCGCGCCGCCATTTCACGGCCCAGTTCCTGGTGGCTCATTTCGCGGCCACGGAAACGGATATTGACCTTGATCTTGTCGCCTTCCACCAAAAATTCGCGCATCTTGCGCAACTTGATCTGGTAGTCGCCTTCGTCCGTGACCGGACGGAATTTGACTTCCTTGATCTCGACCTGCTTGGTCTTTTTCTTGGCTTCGTTGGCTTTCTTCTGCAGTTCAAACTTGAACTTGCCAAAGTCCATGATCTTGCAGACCGGCGGATCCGCGTTAGGCTGAATCTCGACGAGGTCGAGTTCTTCGTCCTCGGCCATGCGCAGTGCTTCGTCGCGCGACAGAACGCCGATCATCTCGCCGTCACTGCCGATGACACGCACGCGCGGAACACGAATTTCAAGGTTCCGGCGGTTCTGCTTGTTGTCGGGGGTACTGATTGTGGCTGTCTCCAAGGGTTGGCCCGGCGGGGCCGATGCGATCGCCGGTGATGACACCGACGATCGGGCGGTTACGAAGTGATGGAACCGTCAGCCGGCCCCTTCTTCGCGCAAACGTGCGGCGAAGGCGTCAACGGACATGCTGCCTAGATCTTCCCCACCCCGCGTACGCACGGAGAGCTGGCCGGTTTCCTTTTCGCGGTCGCCCGCGACAAGCAGATACGGCACGCGCTGCAGCGTGTGTTCGCGGATTTTATAGCCGATTTTTTCGTTCCGCAAATCGGCGATGACTCGGAAACCTTGATTTGCAAGGGATTTACGCACGTCGTCCACGTAATCGGCCTGCGCATCGGTGATATTCAGCACCACCGCCTGCACCGGCGCCAACCATGCGGGGAACTGGCCGGCATGGTGCTCGATCAGGATGCCGATGAAGCGCTCCATCGAACCCACAATGGCCCGATGCAACATCACCGGATGCTTGCGCTGGCTATGTTCATCGACATATTCCGCACCCAAACGGCCCGGCATCATGAAGTCCACCTGCATGGTGCCCAACTGCCAAGTACGGCCGATGGCGTCCTTCAGGTGATATTCGATTTTGGGGCCATAGAACGCACCCTCGCCCGGCAATTCCTGCCACGCCACGCCCGAGGCACGCAGCGCATTGCGCAACGCATCTTCGGCCTTGTCCCAAGTGGCGTCGTCACCCAGACGCGCATCTGGGCGCAGCGCAATTTTGATTTGAATGTCGGAAAACCCGAAATCCGAATACACCTTCAAGGCTTGCTCGTGGAAGGCACGCACTTCGGATTCGATTTGACCTTCGGTGCAGAAGATATGACCGTCGTCCTGGGTGAAACCGCGCACGCGCAGGATGCCGTGCAACGCGCCGGAGGGCTCGTTGCGATGGCAGGCGCCGAACTCGCCGTAGCGGATCGGCAGGTCGCGATAACTGTGCAAGCCCTGATTGAACACTTGAATATGGCCGGGGCAATTCATCGGCTTCACCGCATACGTCCGCTTCTCGGACTCGGTGAAAAACATATTGTCTTTGTAGTTGTCCCAGTGGCCAGACTTCTTCCACAATTCGACATCGAGAATCTGCGGGCAGCGCACTTCACCGTAGCCGGTGTTGCGATAGACGCGGCGCATGTACTGCTCGACCGTTTGCCAGATGCTCCAGCCCTTGGGGTGCCAGAACACCAGCCCCGGCCCCTCTTCTTGCAGGTGGAACAAATCCTGCGCCTTGGCAATTTTGCGATGGTCGCGCTTTTCGGCTTCTTCCAACTGGGTCAGATACGCCTTCAAGTCTTTGTCGTTCAGCCAGGCGGTGCCGTAGATGCGGCTGAGCATCTGGTTGTTGTGATCGCCACGCCAATAAGCACCAGCCACCTTCATCAACTTGAACGCGCGCAGCTTGTCGGTGGCGGGCACGTGCGGGCCACGACAGAGGTCGGTGAACTCGCCCTGCGAATACAGCGACAGCTCCTGGTCCGCCGGGATGCTTTCGATGATCTCGGCCTTGTAAGCCTCGCCGATGCCTTTGAAGTAGGCCACCGCATCGTCGCGCGACTTCACGCTGCGGCTCAGCGGCAGGGCTTCCTTCACGATCTTCTGCATTTCCGCTTCAATCGCGGGCAAGTCTTCCGGGGTGAACGGGCGCTCGTAGGCGAAGTCGTAATAAAAGCCGTTGTCGACCACCGGGCCGATAGTGACTTGCGCGCCGGGAAACAGCCGCTGCACGGCCTGCGCCAACAAGTGCGCGGTGGAATGGCGCAGGATGTCCAGCGCCTCGGGGGATTTTTCGGTCACGATGGCCAGCGCAGCATCGTGGTCGATGCGGTAGCTGGCATCCACCAATTTGTCATCCACTTTGCCAGCCAAGGTCGCCTTGGCCAGGCCAGCGCCGATACTGGCGGCCACTTCGGCCACCGTCACCGGATTGTCAAACGTGCGTACGGAACCATCGGGAAGGGTGATATTGATCATGGGTCTATCCCAGAAAACACAAATACGAAAAAAGCGCCGAAGCGCCCTTTGAAAGATCAAATGCGTCGGCAGGTTCAGCGATGGGCGCAGGTAGTGTTCATGTCGCACGCTCGGCCGGCTTGCGCAGGCCACCTTTCTCCGTTTCGTTGCCACGCGCTTTATGCGTGGTGGGCGGTACAGGGTTCGAACCTGTGACCCCTACCATGTCAAGGTAGTGCTCTACCGCTGAGCTAACCGCCCGCTATCCCCAAACGTGGGGCCGCAGATTATAGCGGGTGTTTCGGCAGAACGACAAGCGCCGTCTCAAAACCCCGCTTCGGAGCCATCATCACAGCGCCGCGTCACGCAGTTTGCGGATCTGATCGCGCACCCGCGCTGCGTCTTCAAACTCCAGGTCACGCGCATGCTGGTGCATCTGCGCATCCAGTGCTTTGAGTTTTGCCACCTGTTGGGTGGGGCTCAGGCGCAGATATTCTTGCTCTGGCTCAGCCACGCGCTTCATTTTGCCGCGCCCTTTCAGCTCGCCAGGTTCGGCGCGTGCGCCTTCCATCACATCCATCACCGCACGCTGCACCGACTGCGGCACGATGCCGTGTTCGGCGTTGTGGGCTTGCTGTTTTTGCCGACGCCGGTCGGTCTCATCCAACGCACGCTGCATGGAATTGGTGATGCGGTCGGCATACAAAATTGCCTTGCCGCGCAAGTTGCGGGCGGCGCGACCAATGGTCTGGATCAGCGAGCCGGTGCTGCGCAGGAAGCCTTCTTTGTCGGCATCCAAAATGGCCACCAGCGACACCTCTGGCATATCCAAGCCTTCGCGTAACAGGTTGATGCCCACCAGCACATCGAACACACCCAAACGCAAATCACGAATGATCTCGACACGCTCCACGGTGTCCACATCGGAATGCAGATAGCGCACTTTGACATCGTGCTCGGACAAATATTCGGTCAGATTCTCGGCCATGCGCTTGGTCAGCACGGTCACCAACACGCGGTCGCCCATCGCCACCCGCAGGTGAATCTCACCCAATAGATCATCCACTTGCGTCGCCACCGGGCGGATTTCCACCGGCGGGTCCACCAGCCCCGTTGGGCGCACCACCAACTCGATCACCTCGTCGCCGGCTTCGCGCAATTCATACGGCCCCGGCGTGGCCGACACATAGATACTGCGTGGCGCGCGTTGCTCCCATTCCTCAAATTTCAGCGGCCGGTTATCCAGCGCCGATGGCAGCCGAAATCCAAATTCCACCAAGGTTTCCTTGCGCGAGCGGTCGCCTTTGTACATTGCGCCGATCTGCGGAATGGTGACGTGCGACTCGTCGATCACCAGCAGCGCATCGGCCGGCAAATAGTCAAACAAGGTCGGTGGCGGTTCGCCCGGCGCGCGCCCGGTCAGGTGCCGCGAATAATTTTCGATCCCGCTGCAATAGCCCACTTCGGCCATCATTTCCAAATCAAACTGGGTGCGCTGCGAAACCCGCTGCACCTCCAACAATTTATTGGCCGAATACAATTGTTCTTGGCGCTCGCGCAACTCGGCTTTGATGGTGTCCACCGCCGCCAACACCCGCGCACGCGGCGTGGCGTAATGGGTTTTCGGGTAGATGGTGTAGCGCGGCAGCTTGCGAAACACCTCGCCGGTCAGCGGGTCAAACATCGACAGCTGCTCGATCTCGCCATCAAATAATTCGATACGCAGCGCCTCCAAATCCGACTCGGCCGGGAACACATCGATACTCTCGCCGCGCACGCGAAAGGTGCCGCGATCAAGCTCAAATTCGTTGCGGCTGTATTGCAGCGTGGTCAGGTGGCGCAGCAATTCGCGCTGGTCGATACGCTCGCCGCGCGACAAAATCAGCCGCATCGACAAATAGTCTTCCGGCGCACCCAAGCCATAGATGGCCGACACCGTGGCCACCACGATCGTGTCGCGGCGCGACAGCAGCGCCTTGGTGGCGGCCAAGCGCATCTGCTCGATGTGATCGTTGATGGAGCTGTCTTTTTCGATGAAGGTGTCGGTGGACGGCACATAGGCTTCGGGCTGGTAATAGTCGTAATAGCTGACGAAATACTCCACCGCGTTGTGCGGGAAAAACGCGCGGAACTCGCCATACAACTGCGCGGCCAAGGTCTTGTTGGGTGCCATCACCAAGGTCGGCTTTTGCACCGCTTCGATCATATTGGCGATGGTGTAGGTCTTGCCCGAGCCGGTGACCCCCAACAACACTTGTTTGGCGATGCCGTTACCGAAACTGGCCACCAGTTTTTCAATCGCCTGCGGTTGATCACCGGCAGGCCGGTAGGGTGAAACCAACTCGAAGCGATCCGAGGCGGTGGCAAGGTCAAGGTCGGACGGGACGGACTGGCTCATCGGTAACACCGCAAAGGGCAACCGCTGAGTTTACGCCGAAGCCCGCATTCGATCCGCATTCAAAAATCCGATGCGCACTGCGGGGTTTTCTGACCCCATGCCTCGCCTTTCGCCGATCCCCCGCCGCCATGCGCACGCCTAGCCTGCATGCACACCCCCGGGAGCCCTGCCATGCACCGTCGCCACCTCGGCTTCACCTTGATCGAGCTCATCATCACTTTGGCGATCACCGCGATCTTGGCTGGCATTGCCGGCCCGGCGATGGCCGGCTTCATCGAACACCAACGCGCATCCGCCGCCGTCGCATCACTGACCGCGCATATGCAACTGGCACGGATGGCGGCCGTCAGCCGCAACCATCGTGCCGTACTGTGCCCCTCCAACGATGGCAGTACCTGCGTCGCCGGCACCGACTGGAGCACGGGCTGGATGCTATTTGTCGATGACGACGGTAACCGTCGCCCCGATGGCAACGACGACATCCTGCGCGCCGACTTGCAGCCCACCAGCCAGCACCTGCGCATCGTCAGCACCACCGGCCGCCAACAACTGCGCTACCTGCCCGATGGCAGCAGCGCCGGCAGCAACCTTACCGTGTCGATTTGCAGCCCCGCCGGTGTGCTACTGGCGCAAGTGATCGTCAACAACATCGGCCGCCCTCGCAGCGAACGCCCGAAAACCCCCGCGCCATGCCCTGCGTGAGCCTGCATTGACCAACGGAGAAATTTTTTTGAGGCAGATGCTTGCCCTACCCCACTGTGCCGACTACAATGCCGCTCCCCGCCCGAATAGCTCAGCCGGTTAGAGCACTTGACTGTTAATCAGGGGGTCGTTGGTTCGAGTCCAACTTCGGGCGCCAAAATTTCAAGGCCTGCAGCGATGCAGGCCTTTTTTGTGGGCGAACATTCCCATGTACGGTACTATTCCGTACAAGGAGAACCACCATGACCACCGCTGCCGCCCGTCTCGACCTGCGCCTGAACCCCACCGACAAGGCGCGCATCACCCGCGCCGCCGACCTGCGCGGCGTGCCGTTGTCTGCGTTCGTGCGCGATGCGGTGCTGCGCGAAGCCGAAAACGTCATGGCGGCCGACATGACCATCACCTTGTCACCTGAGGAGACGCGTCGTTTCTTGGCCGCGCTGGACAAACCGTTCAAGCCCAATGCCAAACTCAAGGAAGCGATGGAACGCGGCCTCACGCTGGCAGTTCAGACCACCGAAGCCAATGCACTGCCCGTCGCGGTTCCAACGACTCACGGCACCGGCTCGCTTGCCGCCCGCCTGCGCGGCCGCGCTACCACGCAGATGAGCACCGATGACATCATGAAGCTGACGCGCAGCGCATGAACCGCGTACTGGTGGATGCCAACGTCCTCTTGGATGTACTCACCGACGATCCAGATTGGTACGCATGGTCTGCGACACAGCTCGACGCCTGCGCCTCCCGCGCGGATCTATGCATCAACCCCATCATCTATGCCGAAGTCTCCGTTGGGTTTGATCGCATCGAAACCTTGGATGACGCCTTGTCGGACGACGCGTTTACCCGCGTCGATTTGCCGTGGGACGCAGGCTTTCTGGCTGGCAAGGCGTATCTGCACTATCGTCATGCGAAAGGCGCTCGCACCTCGTCACTGCCGGATTTCTACATCGGCGCGCATGCGGCGATTGAAGGCATGACCTTGCTGACGCGGGATGCCAAGCGCTACCGCGCCTATTTTCCGACGCTCAATTTGATTTGCCCACCATGACCCAAGCGACTCAAACCCTACGGACTCAAATAGCGAGTGCGTGATGTGGACAAAGACGAGGACGCATGAAGCCTACGCCCATCGACACGCCACCTAGCAGCGTGACGCGCATCATTCTGACTTGAATCAAGGCAACACACCGCAGCGCACGCGACACTGCGCGGCATGACCACACATCGCGCCCCTGCTCCCGCCGCTGGCGGCCTCTCCCCCGCCTTGCTGGCTGCCGCGCCGCATCGGCTGCTGTTTTTTGTCGGCGCGCTCAATGTGTTGCTGGCAATGAGTTGGTGGCTGCTGTGGCTCATCGATGCACGCTGGGGGGTGATTGGGCTGCCATCGGGCACACCGTTTGGCGGCTGGATGCATGCGTTCATCATGCAGTACCAGTTGCTGCCGCCGTTTATGTTTGGCTTCCTGCTGACCACGTTCCCACGCTGGATGGGGATGCCGGATCTGTCGCGCTGGCATTACGTGCCGGTGGGGTTAGGGTTACTGGGTGGGCAGGTGGCGGTGGTAGGCGGCATGTTGCTGGGGCAAGAGCCGATGGTGCATATCGGCGTGGTGATGTCGCTGGTGGGCTGGGGCTATGGGCTGGTGCAATTGCTGCGCGTGCTGCTGGCCGAACGCCGCGCCGGCAAAGGACCCACATGGCATGCGTGGTCGTGCTTTGCAGCGCTGTCATTCGGCCTGCTGGGCGTATTTCTGATGGCCGCCTTCCTGCACGGGGCCGCAGCATGGACGGTGGTGGTATCGATCAAGTTGGGTACCTTCGCCTTGCTGCTGCCAGTGTACTTGTCGGTGGCTCACCGCATGTTCCCGTTCTTCGCCGGCAATGCAGTGCCGGGCTATCGTGCCTGGCGGCCGATGAAAATTATTGCTGCGCTGTGGGTGTTGCTGCTGGCCCATCTGGGTCTGGAACTGGCGCATGCCAATGCATGGCTGTGGCCGGTGGATGGCGTGCTCGCGCTGGGTAGTGCGTATGTGTTGTGGCGCTGGTGGCCGCATGGCAAAGCCCCGGGCATTTTGCGCGTGTTGTTCTTCGGCTTTGCGTGGCTGCCGGTGGCGTTCGCACTATTCACTGCACAAAGCGCACTGTATGCGCTTGGCGGCGAATTCATATTGGGCCGTGGCCCGCAACACGCGATCTATATTGGCTTCTTCGGCAGCTTGCTGGTGGCGATGGTGACCCGCGTCACCCAGGGCCATTCCGGGCGGCCGATGGCAATGCCGGCCACCGGCTGGTTTGCGTTTGCCTTGCTGCAACTGGTGGCACTGACCCGTATTGCTGCCGAGGCCGTACCTGACAGTTATTTTTGGCAGGTGATCGCCGCCGCCGGTTGGCTGCTGGCGTTCCTGCCGTGGGCGCTGCGTTCGCTGTCGATTTATTTGCACCCGCGCGCCGACGGCCGCCCCGGTTGAGAGCATTGCCATGTCGCCAATGATGGAGTTCTATCCACAGGTCAAATGGACACATGTGCACGCGGTGATGTGCAGCGGCGCGATCTTCGCGCTGCGCGGCGGCGCGGCAATCCTGGGTGCGCACTGGCCGCAGCACTGGCTTCCAAAGTACACCAGCTACACGGTGGACACCATTTTATTGACCTCGGCCACCATGTTGTTTTCGATGTTGCCGGGAGCGATGTTCGCCAATGGTTGGCTCACAGTGAAACTTTGCTTGGTGGTGGCCTACATCGTGCTGGGCATCCTGGCGATGCGTCCCAAGCGCAGCCGCAGCCAACGCATAGGTTTCTACATCGCCGCGCTGGCGACATTCGCTTTCATCTACGGCATCGCACGCATGCACAACCCGGCGGGTTGGCTGTTGTTGCTGCGCTGAATATCACGGAACTGCACTATGTCATCGCACCTCAGCGGCCCACGGCCGCCCATGCTGGACGCCTGCTTCCTTGGCCCCTATGCAGAAAACGACAATCTGCTAGAAAAATTGGTTGTCGAATTTTTGCGCGACCATGTGTATTGGCGGCGTAACTTTCACCCCGAAGATCCGATTGCCATCGGCACCCACGCCGCACATCACCCTGACTATCTGGCATTTGCGGCACGCATGCGCCATGAGCTGCACCAACTTTCGGCGGCGCTGAAAAAATCGGTGCCATTCCACAGTCCGCGCTACATCGGCCACATGGCATCGGATTTGCTATTGCCGGGACTGGTCGCACAAATTCTGACCTTACCCTACAACCCCAATAATGTGTCTGAAGATGCCGCGCCGGTCACGGTGGACATGGAAGTACAAGTGGGTCTGCAACTGGCGCGTATGTTGGGCTATGCGCATGACCCCGCGCAGCCGGAATGCGCATTTGGCCACCTGACGTCGGGCGGCACCGTGGCCAATTACCAAGCACTGCGGTTGGCGCTGGCACTCAAGGCCTTTCCAGTGGCGCTGCGTGCCGCAGGTGTGCCCGAACTGCCCCTACCCGAAGATGACTGGTCGGCGTTCAATTTACCTCCCGATGCCGGCGTTGCGTTGTATGCGCAATGGCAGCATTGGCTGACACAAGCCACGACGACCGAGCGCAAGTACTGGCAAGCGCGGGTGCGCGATGCACGCATCGAACACTGCGGTTTGGTGGATTTTTTCGCCAAACACACCAGCCTGAAGGTGCCCAAGGTACTGGCCCCGATCACCGCGCATTACTCGTGGAGCAAGGGCTGCAAATTGCTGGGTCTTGGTCGCGATCAATTGACGCTCCTGCCTGAGCGCGGCATGCGCACCGATGTGGATGCATTGGAAGCCACGCTGGAGCACTACCTGCGCGAACGGCAGCCGGTATTGCTGGCGGTCGCAGTGCTGGGTACCACCGAATACGGCACCGTGGATCCCATCGATGCGGTGGTTTCCGCGCGTGACCGCTTTGCTGCGCGTGGGCTGGGTTTTGGCGTGCATGTGGATGCCGCTTGGGGTGGCTATCTGGCCACGCTATTTCGCAATGAAGATGGCAGCTTGCGTACACGCGCGGCGGTGGCGGCGGGCTTCCAGCAGTTTCCATCGACGGATGTCTACAACGCGGTGGCCGCGCTGGGGCAAACCGATTCAGTCACCGTCGATCCACACAAATTAGGCTACCTGCCCTATGGCGCAGGCGCGTTCATTTGCCGCGATCACCGCGCCGTGGGCTTGCTGGCCGAGGCAGCCGATTATGTGTTCCATGCCGACACCCCCAAAGATTATTTAAGCCGTTATCGCAGCTTGGGTCAGTTCATCCTCGAAGGCTCCAAATCCGGTGCCAGTGTGGCCGGGGTGTACGTCACCCATAAAGTGCTGCCGCTCGACCACGCCCATTTCGGCCTGCTGCCCGCCAATACCATTCATCATGCCGAAGCCTTCCATGCCCGCGCGCTGCGATTTGCCGAAGCCATGGCCGATGTGGTGCAGGTGATGGTGCCGTTTACACCCGATAGCAATCTTGTTTGCGTTGCCCTAAACCCCGTGGGCAACCACCGCGTTGCCACCGCCAATACCTTTGTGCGCCATTTGCATGACGAATTGCGCTGCGACCCAAGCCGCCCATTGCAGGACAAACAATTTTTCGGCTCGGTCACCACCCTGCGCCCCGATGTCTTGGGCGCAGACGAAACCCGGCGCATCCTCGATGCACTCGGTTTGGATATGGCAAGCCTGGGAGAAGAAGATGGCGATCGCCTGACCATTTTGCGGCATACCTTGATGAACCCATATCTGATCGATGCGGAAAACGGCGTTAGCTATATCGACATGTACTTCGACCACCTCGCCACCCAAGTACAACGACTTTTGGCAGATTGAGGATTACCGGCATTCACGGAATCATGTGCGCATGACAACCTCATCCCACTTCGATACCGCCGCCGACCGCAGCTGGGTCAGCAATGCCCTCGCCCTGCTGGAACAGGAGGCCGCACGCTCGGCCGATACCCATCTGTTGCGGCTGGACGTGCCCGGCTTCCCCGACATCGCCTTTTACTTCAAGGACGAGTCCATCCACCCCACCGGCAGCCTGAAACACCGGCTCGCGCGCTCGTTGTACTTGTATGCACTGTGCAATGGCCGCTTGCGTGCAGGACAGACCGTGGTGGATGCGTCCTCGGGCAGCACAGCGATTTCGGAGGCGTGGTTCGCACGCCTATTGGGCTTGCAGTTCATCGCAGTGATGCCGGCGTGTACCGCGCCGCAAAAAATCCAAGCCGTGCAAGCTCTGGGCGGCACCTGTGATTTGGTCGAAGACCCCTGCCAAGTTCACGCCCGCGCCGCCCAACACGCCGCCGAAGGTGCCTGCCATCTGGACCAATTTGGCTTGGCCGAACGCGCCACCGACTGGCGCGGCAACAACAACATTGCCGAATCCATCATCGGCCAATTGCGCCGCGAACCGCAGCCCGAGCCCAGTTGGATCGTTTGCGGTGCCGGCACCGGCGGTACTTCAGCCACCATCGGTCGCTACCTGCGCTATCGCCGGCTGGAGACGCGTCTGTGTGTGGCCGAACCCACCGGCAGCGGCTTTGTGCACGGCTGGCGCAACCGCGACCGCAATGCGGTGGCCAGCCAGCCCACCTTGATCGAAGGCATCGGCCGCCCGCGCGTGGAACCGGGCTTTTTGTTTGATGTGGTGGATGCAGTGGCAGAAGTGGACGACGCCGCGTCGATTGCCGCCGCACTGCAACTGGAAGACGCCTTGGGCACCCGCTATGGCGGCTCGTCGGGCACCAATTTTGTTGCCTGCCTGCAACTGGCCACGCAGATGCGCGCACGCGGTGAGCGCGGCAGCATCGTCACCTTGTTGTGCGATCGCGGCAAACGCTACCAGCAAACCCTGTTCGACCCGGCTTGGCGCAACGCGCACGGGCTGGACATCACCCCGTGGCAAGCCGCGCTACACACCGCGCTGGCCACCGGCACCCTCACCCCACCTGACCCGCCTGCATGAGCCATCACGACCTGCGCACCTTTATGTCTGCCCTAGAACGCAACGGGCAACTGCAACGCCTCGCCGCGCCGGTCGACCCCGAACTGGAAACCACCTCGCTCAGCCTGCGCGCCCTGCGCGAAGGCGGGCCGGCGCTGCTGATGGAACACCCCATCGGCTCGCCGCACGCCTATCTGGGCAATCTGTACGGCCACCGCGACCGCATCGAAGCCGCGCTGGCCGGCCGCCCGCTGGCCTCGCTGCGTGAGTTGGGCGAGCTGCTGGCCGCCATCAAAGAACCCAAATGGCCGTCCAGCCTGCGCGAAGCCTTGGGCACCTGGCCGGAACTGGCGCAACTGGCACACGTGGCCCCGCAAAAAGTGCGCGAGGCCGCATTTCAATACGAAACTTTAGAAGCCGGCGACGTCGATCTTGTGCGCCTGCCGATCCAACGCTGCTGGCCGGAAGATGCCGGCAAACTCATCACCTTAGGGCTGGTGGTCACCCGTGGCACCCGCAAGCCGCGCCAGAACGTGGCGATCTACCGGCAACAAGTGATCGGCAAGAACCGCATCATCCTGCGCTGGCTGCCGCACCGTGGCGGCGCGCTGGATTTTGCCGACTGGAAGGCCAGCCATCCGGGCAAACCGTTCCCGTTGCTGGTCGCCATCGGCGCCGACCCGGCCACCTTGCTGGCCGCGGTTGCACCGATCCCCGACACCTTGTCCGAATACGAATTTGCCGGCCTGCTGCGCGGCCAACGCACCCGCGTCTGGCCCAGCAAGCTGACCGGGCTGGATGCGCCAGCGGGCTGCGAAATCTTGCTGGAAGGCGTTATCGACCCCGCCGAGACCGCGCTGGAAGGCCCGTTTGGCGACCACACCGGCTACTACAACGCGCAAGACCACTTCCCGGTGATGACCATCCAGCGCATGCATCTGCGCCAAAACGCCATCTACCAAGGCAGCTATATGGGCCGTGCGCCATTTGACGAGCCCTCGGTGATGGCGATGGCGCTGAACGATGTGTTTGTGCCACTGCTGCGCAAAGTGTTTCCGGAAATCGTGGATTTCTATCTGCCGCCGGAAGCGTGTTCCTACCGCATCGCGGTGGTGTCCATCCGCAAGCAATACCCCGGCCATGCGCGGCGCATCATGATGGGCATCTGGTCGTACTTGCGTCAGTTCACTTACACCAAATTTGTCATCGTCACCGATGAAGACATCGACGTGCGCGACTGGGGGCAAGTGATCTGGGCCATCTCCACCCGCGTCGATCCGGTGCGCGACAGCGTGCTGATCGACAAAACCCCGATCGATTATCTCGACTTTTCCAGCCCCACCCCCAGCCTTGGCTCCAAACTGGGCCTGGATGCCACCAACAAATGGCCGGCGGAAACCACCCGCACCTGGAGCAAACCCATCCAACTGGATGCAGCCGTAGAGCAGCGCGTGGACGCCCTATGGCGCGGGCTGCAAACGGCACGCAGCCGCGAAGGCTTCGATAGAAACTGCTAAACACTGCTAAACTACGCAGGTCATTGGGGAGTAGCCGCACTTTATCCCGAAGTGGCCTGCGTCAACATACTTGGCCCATCGGCCATGGCGCAGGCGGTACATGCTTGGCAAGACCTTTGACCACGATGCCTCCGCAATGGCCGGGGAAGCGTTGTGGTCAATCGTCCGCGTTCCGGCCAAGGATATTTTGTATGGAAGCCCTACTCGTCTCCACCGGCGTCGTTGCCCTAGCGGAAATTGGCGACAAGACCCAATTGCTGGCCTTTATCTTGGCCGCACGCTTCAAGAAGCCCGTCCCCATCATCCTCGGTATTCTTGCCGCCACCTTGGTCAACCACGGGCTGGCTGGCGCACTGGGCGCATGGATCACCCATAGCGTGAACCCCGGCATTCTGCGCTGGGTGCTGGGTCTGTCGTTTATCGGCATGGCGATCTGGACCCTGATCCCCGACAAGATCGAGGACGAAGAAACCACCATTGCCAGCCGCTTCGGTGTGTTCGGGGCGACCTTGATCACCTTCTTTCTGGCTGAAATGGGCGATAAAACCCAAATCGCCACCATTGCCATGGCCGCCCATTACGGCACGCCGCTCTTGGTGATTGCCGGCACCACCCTAGGCATGCTGATCGCCGATGTCCCAGCGGTCTTCGTGGGCGGCAAACTGGCCACCAAGATCCCCATGAAGCTGGTGCACAGCATTGCCGCCGCCATCTTTGCAGTGCTGGGCGTGGCCACGTTACTGGGGGTTGGGGCCAACTTGGGGCTTTAAGCCTGCCTACAGGCATCCTGACGCCTGCGAATAGGCACGGTCGCCCAGTGGTGGCCGCATCACACACTTGATACCCTACCCAGGTATCCTATTTAAATGATTCCTATGGGCCACACCATCCGCGACAAATCAAAACTTCTGGCGCGTGCTCGGCGTATTCGCGGCCAAGTGGAAGCGCTTGAACGTGCGCTTACCACCGAACAAGACTGCGCTGATGTCTTGCACCAGATCGCCGCCATCCGTGGTGCTATCGGTGGGCTGATGACGCAAGTGCTGGAAGAACATATCCGCTCACACATTGCCGACCCCGCCATCACCAATGACGGCTTGCGCACCCAAGGTGCCAATGCGCTGATCGACGTGCTGCGCACCTACCTGAAATGAGCCACACCATGCATACCGAACAATTGTCCCGCTGGACGCATAGTCATCAATTCGATCGTGGCAATGACCACGCCGAACGCAGCACGCGGTTCGTCGCATGGATCACTGCGGCCATGATGGTGGTCGAAATTGCCGCAGGCTGGTGGTTCAACTCGATGGCTCTGCTGGCCGATGGCTGGCATATGAGCTCGCATGCCGTCGCCATTGGCGTGTCCGCGCTGGCATACGCCACCGCGCGTCGCTACGCACACGACACCCGCTTTGCATTTGGCACCTGGAAGATCGAGGTACTAGGCGGTTTTTCCAGTGCCCTCTTCCTCGTGGGCGTTGCGGTGATGATGGTCGTGGGCTCCATCGAACGCATCGCCACCCCACAACCCATTCACTACCAAGAGGCCATCGTCATCGCCACCCTAGGATTATTGGTCAATGTTGGCTGCGCCCTGATTCTTGGCAAGGCCCATCATCATGATCACAGTCACGGTCACAGTCACAGCCATGACCATGACCATGAAGATGATCACGACCATCACAACCACCATGGCGACCTCAATCTAAAGTCTGCGTATGTGCATGTAATTGCCGACGCGGCCACATCGGTACTCGCAATCGTGGCGCTACTGGGTGGCTGGTCGTACGGGTGGTCGTGGCTGGATCCGGTGATGGGCATCGCCGGCGCCATCTTGGTTGCGGTCTGGGCAAAAGGTTTGATCATCCAGACGGGGAAAGTCCTACTTGACCGCGAGATGGATCACCCGGTGGTTGCTGAAATCCGCAGCGTGGTGGAAACCGCTGCTACCGAGGCGACACACATCGCCGACCTACATGTCTGGCGCGTTGGCAAAGCGGTGTACTCCTGCGCCATCACCGTGGTGACCCATGACTTGACGCTAACCCCGGATCTCGTGCGCAAACAGCTGGCGGTGCATCCAGAAATCGGGCATTCCACCGTCGAGGTGCAGTACTGCACACAATGAGCCTGGACTTTTGAACGCACATCATCAAACAAAAAAAACCCGGCCGAAGCCGGGTTTTTTGCGCGAGGCGCAGGCGGAATTAACCGGCCTGCACTTCGTCGGCCTGCAGGCCCTTCTGGCCCTGCACGACCTTGAAGGTGACCTTTTGGCCTTCCTGCAAGGACTTGAAGCCGGTGCCCTGGATCGAGCGGAAATGGACGAAAACGTCCGGGCCGCTTTCCGGGGTGATGAAGCCAAAGCCCTTGGCATCGTTGAACCACTTGACAGTACCGGTCTGACGATCCGACATGTTTGCAACTCCTAGATAAACAGTTTGGAAATGGACACACACCCCGCGAACGAGGCGCGACTGTCGAGCAAGGGGTAACGCACACGATGAGCGGATCACAATGGATCTACCGCATCGGGTCACGATGTACCGTGATCCCGCTTGAAACAGTGGGCGCACCATACCCTGTTTTTGACCCCAAATGTGAACCCCCGTGATATTTTTTTCACGGACGAGCTTTTTGGCCTACCAATCGGCCTGTTCAGGCAGTAAGCCACGCAATTCCGTGTCGCTCAGATTTCGCCATTGCCCGGGCTTCAGGTGCCCCAGTTTGACATTGCCAATCCGCGCCCGGTGCAGCTGTTTCACCCGGTAGCCAAAATGCGCAGCCATCAGTCGAATTTGCCGGTTCAAGCCTTGCGTCAGCACGATCCGGAAGCCAAACCGCCCCAGTTTGCCGGTCTTGCACGGTAACGTGGCCTGCCCGTGTACCGGCACCCCACCACGCGCCATCGCACGTAAGAACTCGTCGGTGACCTGGTGATTGACGGCGACTAGGTACTCTTTTTCCAGCTTATTTTCGGCGCGCAGGATGCGGTTGACGATATCGCCATTGCTGGTCAGCAGGATCAGCCCCTCTGAATCTTTGTCCAGCCGCCCAATCGGGAAGATGCGCTGCTGATGGCTGACAAATTCAACGATATTGCCCTTGACCTCCAAATCGGTGGTGCAGGTAATACCTTCGGGCTTGTTCAACACGATATACACGTGCCGACGCTGGCCCTTGGCGGCGGTACGTGCGGCCAGTGGATTGCCGTCGATGCGCACATCATCGCCCTCGCCCAGCTCGCCGCCGATGCGCGCACGCAGTCCATTGACCGTGACCCGACCTTCGGCGATCAAGCGATCGGCCTCACGGCGGGAGCAGAAGCCGGTATCGGCGATATGTCGGTTTAGGCGCATGGTGCGGGCATTTTACCCGGCAGCACTGCCGTTGCGGGCGCATGCCCACCAAAACCCGAAAGGCCGGCGAATTGCCGGCCTTTCGAGATGACGCACTGCGCGTCGCGTTTAGTTCTCGACAAACGGTTTGCGCGGCAGTTTTTGTGGGCGCATCGCGGTGTTGTACACAAACGAGGCGACAATTGCGGCGGCTTGCTTGAGGTCGGCCTCGACTGCGTGGTCTTGCACGTCCAGATCGGTGTGGTGGACGTGGCTGAAGTAGTCCAGTTGGTCTTGTACAAACTGGAAGCCGGGCACGCCGACGGCATCAAAGCTGACGTGGTCGGTGCTGCCGGTATTGCGCTGGGTGACGATGGTGGCACCCACGTCGTTCCAAGGCTTCATCCATTCGGCAAAAATTGGGGCAACCGCCAGATTTTCCTGGGCGTAGATGCCACGAATTTTGCCGCTGCCGTTATCCAGATTGAAATACGCCGACACCTTGCCGTAATCCTGACCACGAATCAGCTTGCCTTTGTGCTGACGGAAAAACGCGGGCATCGCTTTTTGTTCGGGGTCTTTGGGTTCCTCGAACTTGCCGATGTGCTGCTTCACGTATTCCTGCGAGCCGATCAGGCCTTGTTCTTCGCCGGTCCACAACGCTACGCGGATGGTGCGATTGGGCTTGGCACCCACCGCTTTCAGGATGCGCATGGCTTCCATCATCACCGCCACGCCCGCGCCATTGTCATTGGCACCGGCGCCGGTATGCCAAGAATCCATGTGTGCGCCCAGCATCACCACTTCGTCCTTTTGCGGGCCATTGCCGGGGATCTCGGCAAGCGTGTTGTAGCCGGTCTGGTTGTTGTCGCTGAGGAATTTGGCATCCACCGCCAACCGCAGCTTCACTGGCTCTTTGCGCTCCAGTGCGCGCATCACGGTGTTGTAGTGCTCGGCCATCATCACCAACGACGGCACGCCCACGGATTCACCGGCCTTGCGCGAGCCGCCACCCATCACCCGCACGATACCGTCGTTCCAGCTGCTGATCGACACCGTGGCCAGCACGCCCTCGTCGATCAAATATTGATTGATCAGCGGTGCCAGCTCCATGCGCGAACGAAAGCGCGCAATCATTGCCGGATCCATCTTGCGATCATCGGCCAGCGGGTAAGACAGCAATTCTTCTAGGCTGTCGTGGTCATGGCGCTGGAAATCGGACTTCTCGTTGGGCTTGTAGGCGCGCAGATCGTCGGTGAACAAAATCTTGCCTTTCAGCTTGCCTTTCCATTTGGCCAGATCGTCCTTTGACTCCAGTTTGACGAACATCGCCTCGCCTTCCACCGGCCCGGTGGTGCCCGGCGTCCACGCCTTGGGCAGGGCATGCAACGGCATCGCACGCGGGCTCAGCATGTCCATGCTGGCATCGGTGAACACCCAGCTACGGCCAAGATCGTCGATGGCCTCGTCGTGCACATTGGCCATGCCCCATTCGCTGAACTTGGAGCGCGTCCAGCGGTTGGCTTCCAGCATCGAGGGCGAATTGGTCAGGCGCGGGCCGATCACATCGGTCAGGTGATCCAGCGTCTTCATCACCTGCGAGCGCGCAAACGCTTCCTGGCGGATTTTTGCGATCATGTCCAGATCGAACTTTTCTTGTGCGTGTGCTGCGCCGGCCACCAGCAAGGCGGTGACCAATACCCATCGTTTCATCTCTATCCCCGGAGATTTGGCTGAATGTTCACCCAGCTTAGGAAACTACTCCCGCGCCGGCGTGGGCCATCGGTCATGCCTGCGCCAGCCAAGCCGTGATGTTTGCCACGTTCTGCCGACTAAAGCGGTGTGCGTTGATGCCTGCCGGTAGAATCGCGCCATGAATTACCGCCACGCCTTCCACGCCGGCAACCATGCCGATGTTCTCAAGCACGTCGTGTTATTGGCGCTGTGCGATGCCTTGACCGGCAAACCCGCGCCCTGCTTCGCGCTGGATACCCACGCCGGGCGCGGGCTGTATCGGCTGGATGGTGAGGCCGCGCAAAAGACCGGTGAATCCCGGGATGGCATTGCCCGCTTGATTGCCGAAGCCCCCAAACACACCGCGATTGCCCGTTATCTGGCCGCCGTACAAGCCTGCCGCGCACAGCACGGCGCGCACAGCTACCCCGGCTCACCGTGGCTGCTGGCGCATGCGCTGCGCACAAGCGACCGCATAGCCGCCTGCGAATTGCACCCCGAGGAAGCGCAAGTCCTCCACACCCATTTTGAACATGACCCACGGCTTGCCGTGCACACCCGCGATGGCTACGCCGCCGTCAAGGCACTGCTTCCGCCCAAACACGGCGCACAAAAATTTGCGCGCGGGCTGGTCTTGATCGACCCCCCGTATGAAGCGCAACTGGACGAATTTGGCACCGCCCTAGCCGCGATCCGCGAAGCCCTGGCCCGCTGGCCGCAGGGCATCATCGCGCTGTGGTACCCCATCAAACAGCGCCGCGTCTTGCAGACGTTTTATCGTAAAGCTGCGGCATTGCCGGCCAAATCCGCGCTGCTACTGGAGTTGCTGGTGCGCCCGGATGACTCGCCATTGCGGATGAACGGCAGCGGCATGCTGCTACTCAACGCCCCGTGGCAGTTTGATCAAACCCTGCAACCGGCCTTGACTGCGATGACCACCGCCCTGGGTGAAGCCGGCGCGGCATCGCAATTGACGTGGTTACGCGCACCGGCATAAGCCCTGTGCCGTGCGAGAATCCGCGCGGTTTTCCCTTTGCATTGCGTACATAACTCTATGGCCTCCAGCTTTTTTGCCCTGTTCGATGACATCGCCACCTTGCTGGACGATGTCTCGGTGATGACCAAAACCGCCGCCAGCAAAACCGCCGGCGTGCTGGGTGACGATCTGGCGCTGAACGCGCAGCAAGTCACCGGGGTCAACGCCGATCGCGAATTACCGGTGGTGTGGGCGGTGGCCAAGGGCTCGCTGACAAACAAGGCGATCTTGGTCCCCGCAGCATTAGCCATCGCCGCGCTGGAGACGTGGCTGAAAACGCAGGGTTTTGCAATTCCACTGATCCTGCCATTGCTGATGATTGGCGGCGCCTTTTTGTGTTTTGAAGGGGTGGAAAAACTAGCGCATAAATTTTTGCATCCATCCACCGCAGACGCTGCACATCAACAAGAATTGGTAACGGCAGTGACCGACTCGCAGGTGGACATGATTGCTTTCGAAAAAGACAAAATCAAAGGTGCCATTCGCACCGATTTTATTTTGTCTGCTGAAATCATCGTGATCTCACTGGGCACGGTGGCTACCCAGCCGTTTTTGCAGCAGCTTGTTGTGTTGGTGGCCATTGCCCTGATCATGACCGTGGGCGTGTACGGACTGGTGGGCGGCATCGTCAAGCTGGATGATGTTGGCCTGTACCTGACCCGCACTGCGGCTGGCAAGACCAGCGTCGCGCTGGGCCGCGCAATCTTGGCATTTGCACCCAAACTGATGCGGTTTTTGTCGGTGGCCGGAACGGCGGCGATGTTCTTGGTTGGCGGCGGTATCTTGGCGCACGGCATCGGCCCGCTGCATCACTGGATTGCACACGTCAGCCACGGCCCGCTGGCGTGGCTGTGGAGTAACCTATTGAACGCCGGCTTCGGGGTACTGGCGGGTGCGCTGGTACTGGCCGTAGTGACCGCGCTGGCGCGCCTGCGCGGGAAGGGCCTTCCGGCACATTGATCCAAGCAACAAATACGTTCATGGTGTACCAGCTATGCCTTATTCATCTTTCTGACCACCACTGCGGGATGATGCCCCAATGGCCGCACGCAACCGCATGCCCCCGTGGCACGAACATGTCCGCCTTGCCAATGGGCGTGACATCCTGATTCGCCCGATCCGCCCGGAGGATGCCGGGCCGATCCAAGCCGCCTTCACTTTGCTTGAGCCAGACGAAATTCGGCAGCGTTTTTTGCATCCGATGAAAGAGCTGAGCAGTAAGCAGGCCGAACAACTCACCCGGCCCGATCCTCGCCGCGATTTTGCGCTGGTCGCCGCCGAGCCGCTACCACCGGGCGAGGCGTTGGTTGGCGCGGTGGCGCGCATTTCCATCGACGCCAATGGCAAAGATGCGGAATTCGCCATCCTGGTCAGCCACTACGTCAATGGCATGGGTTTGGGCCGGCACTTGATGCGCCGCTTGGTGCGCTGGGCCAAGGGCCGCAAGGTGTTGCGCGTGTATGGTGATGTGTTGGAAAGCAATTTGCCGATGCAAGCACTGGCGCAATCTCTCGGCTTTCGCCGCGAAGCCGCCGGCGAAGCTGGACTGGTGCGGGTGGCGCTAGACATTCCACCGCCCAAGCCCAAGCTGCCGCTACCGCCGCCGGCCTTTCTCAGCCAGACTTAAGCCCTGCCTAAGTTCGGCCTAGCGCAGTGCCGTCAAGCGTAGAATCGGCACACAACTTCACTGCATATGCGCTGGCGCACCACGCCGGCGCTGATGGTCTTTTCATGCCCGATCCCGTACTGCACTTTTCCACCCCACTGCCCCGCAGCGGCCAAACGCGCGCTTACTGGCGCGCACCCGCATCCACCACCGCACTAGCCTGCGCGCTGGCCGCCGCCGCGCACCAGCACCATGGCCCGCTGCTGGTGGTGGCCCGTGACAATCATGCGGCGCACCAACTGGAAGCCGACTTGCGCGTCTTGCTGGCCGGCAACCTCCAGCTGCCGGTGCTGGGCTTCCCCGACTGGGAAACACTGCCGTTTGATCGCTTCAGCCCACACCCGGAAATCGTCAGCCAGCGCTTGGCCACCTTGGCGCAACTACCGGCGTTGACGCGCGGGATAGTCATCGTGCCCGCCACCACCCTGATGCAGCGGCTAGCCCCGCGCGGCCATGTGCTGGGTAACCGGTTTGATTTGAAGCTGGGCCAACGGCTGGATTTGGATACCGAAAAACGCCGGCTGGAAGCCGCCGGCTATCGCCACGTGCCGCAGGTGTTCGACCCCGGTGACTTCGCCGTGCGTGGTGGCCTGCTGGATGTGTATCCGATGGGCGCGCAGACACCGTTCCGGATTGAACTGCTCGATGACGAAATCGAGTCAATTCGCATTTTTGATCCTGACAGCCAGCGCTCGCTGGAAAAAATCAGCGCGATTGCATTATTGCCCGGCCGCGAAGTGCCGATGGACGATGCGCATGTGCAGCGTGCGCTGGGAACGCTGCGCGAACGCTTCGACATCGACACCCGCCGCAGCGCGTTGGTGCACGACTTGAAAGCCGGGCTGGCACCGGCAGGCATTGAATATTACTTGCCGCTGTTTTTTGAAAAAAAACGCGGCGCAGAACACGCCACCGAAACCCTGTTCGACTATCTGCCTGACGCACTGCCGGTCGTGTGCGAAGGCGCACTCGATGCCACCGATACCGCTTGGGCGCAGATCGCCCATCGTTACGAGCAATTGCGCCACGACATCGAACGCCCACTGCTACCGCCAACCGAGCTATGGCTTGCACCCGACCATCTGCGCGAGCGTCTCAACCAGGGCAGTCGTATCGAGGTCTGTGGTGCGCAACATCCGCGCCACGGTGAGGCCCACACGCTGCCAGTGCAACCCGCACCCACCTTGCCGCTGGCCGCCAAAGACCACGCCCCCGCCGATGCCCTGCACGACTTTCTGCGCAGTTATCCGGGCCGCGTGCTGATTGCAGCGGACTCTGCAGGCAGACGTGAGGCCCTGCGCGAAGTGTTGCAGGCAGGAGGGTTGCTGCCGGCGGTGGTTACGGACTGGAATGCGTTTGCTTTCCCTTCTCCCTCCGGGGGAAGGTCGCGCGAAGCGCCGGATGAGGGTGCGATCGTTCACCGAACCCTCACCCCACCCCCTCCCCCGGAGGGAGAGGGGCTTGCGCGCTTCGCCATTACCGTTGCCGCATTCGATGACGGCTTCGCGTTGGATGCACCGCCATTATGCGTGCTCACCGAGCGCCAGCTCTTCCCCGAACGTGCCAGCCAGCCACGCCGCCGCAAGCGTGCCGGGCGCGAACCCGAAGCCATCATCCGCGACTTGGGCGAGCTCTCGCTGGGCGCACCCATCGTGCACGAAGACCATGGCGTGGGCCGTTATCGCGGGTTGGTGGCGATGGACATTGGCGGCATGCCCGGCGAATTTCTGGATATCGAATACGCCAAAGGTGACCGCCTGTATGTGCCGGTGGCGCAGCTGGACCGCATCAGCCGCTATTCCGGTGCCAACCCCGACACCGCGCCGCTGCACAATCTTGGCGGTGAGCAGTGGGCCAAGGCGAAGAAAAAAGCTGCCGAGAAGGTCCGCGATGTGGCTGCCGAGCTGCTGGAAATTCAAGCCAAACGTCACGCAAGACAGGGCTTGGCGATAGATGTAGATCGGGCGATGTACGAACCCTTCGCCGCCACGTTTCCGTTTGAAGAAACCCCCGACCAGCACGCCGCCATCGAAGCCGTACTGCGTGACTTGGCATCGTCACAACCGATGGACCGCGTGGTCTGCGGTGATGTGGGCTTTGGCAAAACCGAAGTCGCGGTGCGCGCCGCGTTCGCTGCTGCCAGCGCAGGCAAACAAGTGGCGGTGCTGGTGCCCACCACCTTGCTGGCCGAGCAGCACTACCGCAACTTCCGCGACCGCTTTGCCGACTGGCCGCTCAAGGTGGAAGTGCTATCACGCTTCAAGACCAAAAAAGAAATCGAAGCCGAATTGCAAAAATTGGCGGAAGGCAAACTGGATGTCATCGTCGGCACCCACCGCCTGCTGCAACCGGACGTGAAATTTGCCGATCTGGGACTGGTGATCGTCGATGAAGAACAGCGCTTTGGCGTGCGCCAAAAAGAATCCCTGAAAAAATTGCGTGCCAATGTGCACTTGCTCACGCTGACCGCCACCCCGATTCCACGCACGCTGAACATGGCGATGAGTGGCCTGCGCGATTTGTCGATTATTGCGACCCCACCAGCCAACCGCCTCGCCGTGCAAACCTTTGTGCATGCTTGGGACGATGCGCTACTCAAAGAAGCCTTCCTGCGTGAACTCTCACGCGGCGGCCAGGTCTATTTTCTGCATAACGATGTGGAAAGCATTGGCCGCATGGGCGAAGAGTTGCAATCCTTGGTGCCAGACGCCCGCATTGGCATTGCCCACGGCCAAATGCACGAGCGCGAATTGGAACGGGTGATGCTGGACTTCCATAAGCAGCGCACCAATGTGCTGCTGTGCTCCACCATCATCGAATCGGGCATCGACATCCCCAACGCCAATACCATCCTCATCAATCGCGCCGATAAATTTGGCTTGGCGCAGTTGCACCAACTGCGCGGGCGCGTTGGCCGCAGCCACCATCGCGCCTATGCCTATTTGTTGGTGCCCGATGGTCGCAGCATTACGCCTGATGCCAAAAAACGATTGGACGCTATTTCTTCCATGGATGCGTTGGGCGCAGGTTTCACCTTGGCCACGCATGATCTTGAAATTCGCGGCGCGGGTGAGTTGTTGGGCGAAGACCAAAGTGGGCAAATGGCCGAAGTGGGCTTCAGCCTGTACACCGAATTGCTGGAACGTGCTGTGCGCAGCATCAAGCAAGGCAAATTGCCCGACACCGATGGCGATGATCATTTCGGTGCCGATGTGGACTTGCATGTGCCGGCATTGATTCCCGACGACTACCTACCCGACCCGCACGCGCGCCTGACCTTGTACAAGCGCATCAGCGCCGCACGTGATGCGGATGCGCTGCGTGAATTGCAAGTGGAGATGATTGACCGCTTTGGTCTGCTTCCAGATGCCAGCAAACATCTGTTTGCAACTGCAGAATTGAAATTACAAGCCACGCAACTGGGCATCCGCAAATTGGATTTGGGTGAAAAGGGCGGGCGCGTGCAATTTGTCGAAAAACCCAATGTGGACCCGATGGCGGTGATTCAACTGATCCAAGGCCAACCCAAACATTACAAAATGGATGGCCCTGACAAGTTGCGCATCAGTTTGGAATTGCCCGATGCCAGCACCCGCTTCAATGCGGCGCGTGGCCTGCTCACTGCGTTGCACCCTGCCCGATGACCACATCACTTCCCGACTGGCATGGCAACGGCGATGCCATGCGCGCACTACAGACCGAACTGGCCACCCAGGTCGTGCTGCGTGATGGCTTTCCAAAATCGCTGCGCACGGTCGCCGGTTTTGATGTGGGCTTCGAGGATGATGGTGCGATCACGCGCGCCGCCGTTGTCTTACTGGATGCCAACACACTGACGGTCATCGACCAGCAAGTCGCCCGCCTACCCACGCGCATGCCCTACATCCCCGGCCTGCTTAGTTTTCGTGAACTGCCTGCACTCTTGGAAGCCCTAGCCCTGCTGAAACACCCGCCCGATTTGGCATTTGTGGACGGTCACGGCATCGCCCACCCGCGTCGGCTTGGCATTGCCGCACATTTTGGTGTCGCCACCGGGCTGCCGAGTATTGGTGTGGGTAAAAGTGTTCTGATTGGCGAGGCCAAAATTGCCCTGCACGACATGCGCGGCGCGTTCACCCCACTGCGTGATGGCAAAACGCAAATTGGCTGGCTGCTGCGCAGTAAACCCGGCTGCCTGCCCTTGGTGGTGTCGCCCGGCCACCGCGTGGCCATGCCGTCAGCACCAGAATTGGTGATGCGTTTTGTCACAACTTACCGCCTGCCGGAACCCACCCGCTTGGCCGATCGCATTGCGTCCCGCCGCGATAGCAAGCGCAGTTAAGCACGCCGTTGCTGCGCACACCACCGCAGCGCGGTACATTGCCGCTACCCGCGCAGTGTTGCGCATGCATTCCGAGGCACGTCCACGTATGCAGATTCTCACCTCGCTTTTACTTTCAATGGCCTTGCTCAGTGGTTGTGCCAGTGCCGGCCAACAGCCCCCCCCTGCCAGCAAATCTGACCCGAAGCCCAGCAGCAAACCCATCAGCAAACCCACAGCCGCCGTGATGCCCGCCGAACAAACCGTGACCTTGAATTTGGGCGCACAAGCCAGCCTTGCCGATGGTAGCCGCCTGACTTATGTTCGCTTGGTCAACGATTCGCGCTGCCCACCCAAAGTGCAATGCATCTGGGCCGGTGATGCCGAAATCGAACTCAGCCTTGTCGCTGCCGGCAGTAGCAAGGCACGCACGTTTTCCTTGCACACCAGTCCGTTGCAAGACCGCGGTCACTCCGAACTCGACGCCGGCAATCTGCACATCACCCTGCAAGCCCTAGAACGCGGCGTTGCGCCCAAGGCGACGCTGTTGGTGTCGCCGGCACAGGGAATTTCAGGAAAGTAGAATTTCTTTCGAAAAAAACAAAACGCCCCGCAATCGCGAGGCGTTTATAAGACTGGTGCCGAAGAGAGGAATCGAACCTCCGACCTACTGATTACGAATCAGTTGCTCTACCGACTGAGCTACTTCGGCGCAGCTGGGCATGATACCGGCTGCCGGCTCAGTCTGCCAGCGGGCGCAGTTCCTTGGGCAGGGCAAACACCATGCTCTCGGGCTCGCCGTGCAGTTCTTGCACATTGGCCGCGCCTAACGCATGCAGGCGGGCCAGCACGCCCTGCACCAGGACTTCCGGGGCGGATGCGCCTGCCGTTACACCGATGCGTACGCCGCCTGCTACCCACGCCGGGTCGATTTCGTCGGCTCCGTCGATCAGCCATGCACGTGCACCCTCGCGCTCGGCCAGCTCACGCAATCGATTGGAGTTGGACGAATTGGGGGAGCCCACCACCAACACCACCTCACAGCCATTGCGCACCAGATCGCGCACCGCGTCCTGGCGGTTCTGGGTGGCGTAGCAGATGTCGTCGTGCTTGGGGCCTTGAATATTCGGAAACTTCGCCCGCAGCGCAGCGATGATGTCGCGGGTATCGTCCACGCTGAGGGTGGTTTGCGTGGTGTAGGCGCAGTTGTCGGGTTGCTTGAGTTGCAACGTGGCTACGTCGTCACTGTCTTCCACCAGATGGATCTGGCCATCGTTGCCGCCGCGCCCCCACTGGCCCATCGTGCCTTCCACTTCCGGGTGCCCGGCATGGCCAATCAGCACCATGTCGCGGCCACGCCGATGGGTACGACTGACTTCCAAATGCACCTTGGTCACCAGTGGGCAGGTGGCGTCGAACACCTTCAAACCGCGCCGACCGGCTTCGGCGCGTACCGCTTGCGAGACGCCATGTGCGCTGAAAATCACGGTGGCGCCGTCAGGCACTTCATCGAGCTCTTCCACGAACACCGCACCGCGTGCTTTCAGATCATCAACCACGAATTTGTTGTGCACCACTTCATGCCGCACATAGATCGGCGCGCCGTAAATCTCCAGCGTCCGTTTGACGATTTCAATTGCGCGATCCACGCCGGCGCAAAAGCCGCGAGGGTTGGCAAGCATGACGGCCATAGCGTGATTATCCTTGCTTCGATGCGGGTTTGCCGCCCAGCAGGCCAAACAGCGCCATGCCGATCGCGCCGCCCACCACCGCACAATCGGCGATATTGAACGCGGGCCAATAGTGCGTGCCCACATACCACTGAATGAAATCCACCACGTGCCCATGCGCGAAGCGGTCGATGACATTGCCCAGCGCGCCGCCGATCACCAGCGACAATGGCAGCGCTTGCTTCCAGTCACCGCGCGGCGTGCGCGCCAGCATCCACGCCATCAGCCCACTGATGGCAAACGCCAGCACCACGAAAAAATATTTCTGCCAGCCACCGGCATCGGCCAGAAAACTGAACGCCGCGCCGGTGTTGTAGGTGCGATACCAGTTCCAGAAACCATCGATCACTGGTACTGCGGTGTATTCGGGCAAGTTGGCCAGCACCCACAGCTTCGACCATTGGTCGAGACCCAAAATCAGCATCGAGACCGTCAGCCAGGGAAGTGCATTGGGGCGAATCTTGCCCATCAGAACCACTTCCGCACTTCGCCAGCGCCATCCACATTGCTCACGCAGCGGCCACACAACAATGGATGCGTGGCATGTGTGCCAATGTCTTCGCGGTGGTGCCAGCAGCGCACGCATTTGGGCTTGCTGGTGGGTGTGGCAAGGACGCCGATCACGCCCTTGGCATCGGCATTGGGTACAACCCGCACATCGCCACTGATCAACAAAAAGCGTAGTTCTTCGGCCAACGGGGACAGCCAGTTTTGGTCGGCCACGCTGCAATGCAGCTCGATGTCGGCCTCCAGTGCCGCACCAATTTTGCCTTCTGCGCGCACTGGCTCCAACGCCTTGGTGACTTGTTCACGCAGCTCCAGCAAGCCTTCGAAATCTTTAGCTGCCAATGGTGCATCTTCCGGCAGCGCGGCCAGCCCGGTGAACCAAGTGGCCAGCAGCACATTGCCTTCGCGCTGCCCCGGCAAATGGCCCCACAACTCATCGGCAGTGAAGCTCAAAATGGGCGCGATCCAGCGGGTGAAGCTTTCCGCAATCAAGTACATCGCCGTCTGCGCGCTGCGGCGACCGCTGGAGTTTTCCTGCATCGTGTACAGGCGATCCTTGGTGACATCCAGATACAGCGAGCCCAGGTCGACGCTGCAGAAATTCATCAGCGTTTGCACCACCAGGGCGAAATCGTAATTGGCGTACGCGGTCTTGATCGTTTCCTGCACCTGCCAGGCGCGATGCACGATATAGCGATCCAGCGCCACCATGTCCTGTGCAGCAACACTGTGCCGTGCGGGGTCGAAGCCGGACAGATTGCCCAGCAAGAAACGTGCGGTATTGCGAATGCGGCGATAGGCATCGGCATTGCGTTTGAGGATTTCCTGCGACAGCGACATCTCGTTGCTGTAGTCGGTGCTGGCGATCCACAGGCGCAGAATGTCCGCGCCCAGCTTGTTCATGATGTCCTGCGGTTCGATGCCGTTGCCCAGCGATTTGGACATCTTGCGGCCGTGCTCATCGACAGTGAAACCATGGGTCAGGCATTGCCGATACGGCGCGGCCTTGTCCATCGCCACGCCGGTCAGCAGCGAACTTTGGAACCAGCCGCGATGCTGGTCGGAACCTTCCAGATACAGATCCGCCGGCTTGCCCAGACCGCGCGCGGCCACAACGCATTCGTGGGTCACGCCGGAGTCGAACCAGACATCCAGAATGTCGGTGATCTTGTCGTAGTCCTTGGCTTCGTCGCCCAGTAATTCGGCCGCGTCCAGTGTGTACCAGACGTCGATGCCGCCCTGCTCCACTTTCGCCGCGACTTGCTGCATCAGGTCCACCGTGCGCGGATGCACCTCGCCGGTCTCGCGATGCACGAACAAGGCAATCGGCACGCCCCAGGTGCGCTGCCGCGAAATCGTCCAGTCCGGGCGGCCCTCCACCATCCCGGCGATGCGCGCCTGGCCCCATTCGGGGTACCACTTCACGGTGTCGATGGCGGCCAGCGCATCGCGGCGCAGACCGGCTTGCTCCATCGAAATGAACCACTGCGGGGTGGCGCGGAACGCAATCGGGGTCTTGTGCCGCCAGCAATGCGGGTAGCTGTGCTTGAGTGGCGCAAACGCCAGCAGGTGGCCATTGCCGCGCAGCACCTCGACGATGGCGTCATTCGCCTTCCACACATGCAACTGGGTCAGGTCCACATCGCCGGCAGGCGGGGTAGACGGCAGGTACACGCCACGCCCATCCACCGGGTTGAGTTGGGCCGCCGTGTACTTGTCGATCAGCCCGTATTTCTGGCCGATCACGAAGTCTTCCTGACCGTGGCCAGGAGCGGTATGCACCGCGCCGGTACCGTCTTCGGCGCTGACGTGATCGCCTACCAGCACGGGGATATCACGCTCGGCATAGAACGGATGCGCAAACAGCAGACCTTCGAGTTTTTCACCTAGCGCGCGGCCGTGCACTACCACCTCACTGACGCCATAACGCGCCAGCGCCTTGTCCACCAGGGCGCTGGCCAGCACCAGCCAGCGCGGCGTGCCGTCGGCCCTGGCGGGGCCTTCCACCAAGCTGTATTCCAACTCTGGCCCCAGTGAGATGGCCAGCGAGGCCGGCAGCGTCCACGGCGTGGTGGTCCAAATGGGGAGGGCCACCTCCACATCTTCCGGCAGTTCGCTGCCAAAGGCGCGGCTGACTTGCTGGCTGTTGCGGGCGCTGTAAGCCACGTCCACCGCCGGCGAAGTTTTGTCCTGATATTCGATCTCGGCTTCGGCCAGTGCGCTGCCGCAGTCGAAGCACCAGTACACCGGCTTCACCCCGCGCAGCAGATGGCCGTTATCCACCACCTTGGCCAGCGCACGGATTTCATCGGCTTCGAATTTAAAATCCAAGGTGCGATAAGGGTTTTCCCAATCGCCCAGCACGCCGAGGCGCTTGAAGTCCTTGCGCTGCACGTCGATCTGCGCGGTGGCGTATTCGCGGCACTTCTGGCGGAACTCGGTGGCATCCAGCTTGACGCCGACCTTGCCGAATTTCTTTTCAATGGCGATTTCGATCGGCAGCCCGTGGCAGTCCCAACCGGGGATGAAGGGCGCATCGAAGCCGGCCAAGGTCTTGGACTTGACGATAATGTCCTTCAGGATCTTGTTGACCGCGTGGCCCAGGTGGATCGCGCCATTGGCATACGGCGGGCCGTCGTGCAGCACGAACTGCGGGCGGCCTTTGGCGGCGCTGCGAATCTGTGCGTACAGGCCTTCCGCTTCCCAGCGCGCCAAGGTGTCTGGCTCGCGCTTGGGCAGGTCGCCGCGCATCGGGAAGTCGGTTTCCGGCAGCAGGATGGTGGACTTGTACGGGTTTTCCCCGCTTTTATCGGCTGTATGTTCGCTCACGCGGATGCCTGTTGGGTTGATGCGTTTGTAAGAAGGATAGCCCGTGCACGCGCCTCATCCAGATGCATCTGGGTGACGAGTGCAGGCAGGTCGGGGAATTTTTCTTCGTCACGTAAATGCGCAACGAATTCGACGTCGATGCGACGACCATACAGATCGCCAGAAAAATCAAACAGATGCGCTTCAAGCAATGGCTCCACGCCATCCACGGTGGGCCGCGTACCAAAACTCGACACCGCAGGCCACGGTGTGTCAGTCACACCATGCACCCATGTGGCATAGATCCCGCGCAGCGCCGGAATCTTGCCGCGAAAGCGTAAATTGGCGGTAGGAAACCCCAAGGTGCGGCCCAATTGGCGGCCACGTACCACATGTCCACCAATGGCATACGGCCGCCCCAACAGGCGCGTGGCCTGCGCGAAGTCGCCCCCCTGCAAGGCACTGCGGATGCGCGTGCTGGACACGCGCTCGCCATCTGCAAGCACTGGTTCAATCGCTTGTGCACTAAAGCCCAAGGCCGCACCCATGGTTTGCAGCAGTTTCAGATCGCCGCCGCGCGCATGCCCAAAGCGGAAATCCGGCCCCACCCACACTTCTCGTGCGGCCAAGCGCTGTACCAGCACACTGCGCACGAAGTCTTGCGCAGACAGCGCGGTCATCGCCCTGTTGAAGCGCAGCAAGCCCACTTGGTCGCAGCCCAAGGCGCGTAAGCCTTCGGCCTTGCCACGCGGCAGCATCAAGCGGGCGGGCGGGGTGTCTTTGGCAAAAAATTCACGCGGTAGTGGCTCGAAGCTGAGCCCCACCGCTGCCACACCCAAGGCGCGCGCGCGCGCCACCGCGCGGCCCACCAGTGCCCGATGGCCCACGTGCAGGCCGTCGAAGGCACCAATGCAGACCACGCTGCCTTGGGGGCACACTGCCGGCCCGGCGACGTCGCGGAAGATGTGGCTCATGTTCATCCGCAAGTATAGCTGCGGTGCAGCATCGGGGGCGTTGCGCGGCGCACTCAATGCTCGCGGAAATCACGCGGACGAAAGCCCAGCACCAGCATCGCCAGCGCATAGGTCAGTGCCCCGCCACCCACCAAAACCGCCAGCCAGCCAATGCGCTGCCATTTATCCACCTGGGTAAACTCCGGGGCCAGATGCAGGCCATACAGCACCGCGGCAGCCATTGCTGCATTGGCCAGCGTTGCGCGCAGCAAGAAACTTGACCAGCCCGGCTGCAAATCAAACACATTGGCCTTGCGCAGCCAACGCCACAGCAGCAGCAGATTGAGATAGCTGGACATCGCACTGGCCACACCCAGCGCAAAATGCAGGCCCGGCACACTAGCCAAGGTCTCCATCACCCCGCCCGTCTTGGCCGCAGCCGGCACCCACAGCTGATACAACAGCGCCAGCATGCCGACGTTGAACAGCATATTCGCCACCATCGCCACCAGCCCGGCACGCACCGGAGTCTTGGTGTCTTGGCGGGCGTAGAACGCCGGCAGTACGGTTTTCACCAAGGCAAAGGCGGGCAAGCCAAAACTCAGCCCAAACACCGACAACGCGGTCATCTTGGCGGCCTCGGGGGTGAATTTTCCGTATTGAAAAATAGTGGCCACCAGCGGTAGCGACAGCAGCATCAAGCCCAAGGTGGCCGGCAAAATGATGATCAAGGTGGTGCGCAGGCCCCAGTCCAAGGACTTGGAAAACCCGGCGCGGTCGGTATTGACGTGATGGCGCGACAGCGTGGGCAAAATCACCGTGCCCAATGCAATGCCGAACACGCCCAGCGGAAACTCCAAAAAGCGGTCGGCGGTGGATAGCCAGCTTTGCGAGCCATGTACCAGCATCGCGGCGATGAAAGTATCAAACAACAAATTGACCTGCGCCACCGAGGAGCCCAACAAGGTGGGCACCATGAGCTTCATCACCCGGCGAATATCCGGGTGCTGCCAGCCCCAGCGCGGCAGCACCAGCAAATCCAATTGCGCCAGCTGCGGCAATTGGAACAGCAGCTGCAAGATGCCCGCGGCCAGAATCGCCCAGCCCATCGCCATGATCGGCGGATGGGTAAATTTCGAGCCCCACAGCGCGCCGGCGATCATGCACAGGTTGAGGATGATCGGTGTAAACGCCGGCCAACCGAAGCGTTGAAAACTATTTAGCGCACCCGCTGCCAATGCGGTCAGCGAAACAAACAGCAAAAAGGGAAAGGTCAGCCGCAACAAATCGGTGATCAATTGATCCTGACCCGGTGCCGGGTCGGCTTGGGTAAACCCGGCGGCCAATTGTGGCGCGAAGATCATCCCCAGCGCGGTCACCAGCAGCAAAATGCCACCCAAGGTGCCGGCAGTGCGTGCCATCAAAGCCCGCAGCTCGGCATGACTGCGGGTTTCTTTGACCTCGGTGAACACCGGCACGAAGGCAGTGGAGAACGAGCCCTCGGCAAACAAGCGACGCATGAAATTGGGGATGCGAAACGCCACCCAAAAGGCATCGGTCATCCAGGTGGTGCCGAAGGTGGTGTTGAACACTTGGTCACGCACCAGCCCAAACACCCGGCTGAACATGGTCATACCACCAAAAGAGAGCACCCCGCGTAGCATGCTGCGCGGCTTTTGGCCGCTAGAATTTGCCGCTGTGCTCATGCGTGCGCGGCCCGGTGGGCGCGCAGCCAGTGGGGTTTGTTGACCCAAGCCATTGAATCCGCCATAATTCTTAGTCTTTCCGAATCCATACGTTCGCCGGCTATTGTGCCAGCGGACGCATTCCGCCGACACCCCAGACATTCAGGATTTCTCGTGGCCAATATCAAGTCCGCCAAAAAGCGCGCCAAGCAGACCATCGTGCGCAATGAACGCAACGTCGCCCAGCGCTCGCAGCTGCGCACCGCCGTCAAGAAAGTCATCAAGGCCATCGACGCCAATGACGCCGCCGCTGCCCGCGAAGCCTTCACCATCGCGCAGCCGTTGCTGGATCGCTTTGCCGCCCGCGGCCTGATCCACAAGAACAAGGCCGCCCGCCATAAGTCGCGCCTGACCGCGCGCATCAAGGCGCTGGCCGCTTAAGTTTCCGGCACAATCGGATTCGGACAAAAAACCCGGCGCAAGCCGGGTTTTTTGCATGTGCGCCGATGCCACCTCTTCGGTGGCTTATCCAGCGGCGTTGGCGGCTTCCAGCGCCTCTTCGCGCAGACGATCAAAGAAGGTCTGCACCGCCAACATAATCGGGCGGGTACCTTCGCGACCGATGGCCGACACCAGATACCACGGCTGCGTCCAGCCCAGTTCGGCCACGATGGCTTGGGCTGCCGCCTGCGCTTCGTCTTCAAACATCAAGTCGGCCTTGTTCAGCACCAACCAGCGCGGCTTATCCAGCATCGCCGGGTCGTATTTGCGCAGCTCATTTTCAATTGCGCGCACCTGCTCGGCCGGGGAAGCTTCGATACCGCCCTCCATCGGTGCGATATCCACCAAATGCAGTAGCAGGCGGGTGCGCTGCACATGACGCAGGAACAGGCTACCCAGCCCTGCACCATCGGCTGCACCTTCGATCAAGCCGGGAATATCGGCAATCACAAAACTGCGCCCTACCTCGACACTGACTACCCCCAAATTGGGATACAAGGTGGTGAACGGGTAATCGGCCACCTTGGGCGTTGCCGCCGACACCGCTCGGATGAATGTACTTTTGCCGGCATTGGGAAAACCCAACAAGCCCACATCGGCCAGCAATTTCAATTCCAGTCGCAGCACGCGGCTTTCGCCCTCGGTGCCCGAGGTCGCCTTGCGCGGGGTGCGGTTGACCGAGCTTTTGAAATGCATATTGCCCAGCCCGCCCACGCCGCCCTTGGCCACCAGCAAGCGTTGGCCGTGCTCGGTCAGGTCACCGATGACTTCATCGGTATCCACGTTATGCACCACCGTGCCCACCGGCACCGTGATCACCTTGTCATCGCCGGCCTTGCCATACATCTGGCTGCCCATGCCGTTTTCACCGCGTTGGGCTTTGAAGCGGGTTTCATGACGAAAATCGACTAGGGTGTTGAGGTTTTCGTCGGCTAGCAGCCAGACATCGCCGCCGGCACCGCCATCGCCGCCATTGGGGCCGCCCAAGGGGATGAATTTTTCGCGACGAAACGCGATGCAGCCATTGCCGCCATTGCCGGCGGCGACCATGATTTCAGCTTCATCGACAAGTTTCATAAATGGGATTGTGCCGTAGTTGAAGGGTGTCGCGAAAACGCCATGAAATAGGCAACGCACTATGCAATGAAATCTGAAACGAAAAACCCCGCCGAAGCGGGGCTCTTCGTGAAACCATCGCTGCGCTTACTGCGCGGCGACGATGTTGACGGTGCGGCGCTTGTTGGGGCCTTTGGTGGTGAATTCCACCTTGCCATCGACCAGCGCAAACAGGGTGTGGTCACGGCCCAAACCCACGCCGGCGCCCGGGTGGAATTGGGTGCCGCGCTGACGCACGATGATGTTGCCGGCTTCAATCGCCTGCCCGCCATACATCTTCACGCCCAAGTACTTCGGGTTGGAATCGCGGCCGTTGCGGGTACTGCCGCCTGCCTTTTTGTGTGCCATTGCTTCGTTCTCCAGGCTGACGATCAGGCGTTGATGCCGGTGATCTGAATTTCGGTGTAATGCTGACGGTGACCCATCTGCTTGCGGTGATGCTTGCGGCGACGGAACTTGACGATGCGCACTTTGTCGGCGCGGCCGTGGCCGACCACTTTCGCGGTGACTGCGGCGCCCTTCAGCGCCTCGCCCAGCTTGATGCCATTGGCATCGCCCAACAGCAACACATTGTCCAACTTGATCTCGCTGCCGGCTTCGGCTTCGAGCAATTCGACGCGGAGCGTTTCGCCCTGCATCACGCGGTACTGTTTACCGCCGGTGACTACGACTGCGTACATTTTGAGTTCTCGATTCTGTAGTTTTTCTTGAGTCTTGCATGGTATTTCTGCCGCCCACCGGGCAGACAGGAGCGGAATTGTAGGGGATTCAGTGGGTTAGCGTCAACCGCAGGCTGAATTGCGGCAAACCCGGCGATTTGCCCGCAAAACCTGCGCTAGTTACGCTTAGGGATTGGCTTGCAGGATTTTGGCACATGGCGCTGGACACCATCCGCCTTCGCGGCGCACGGACGCATAACCTCAAAAATATCGACCTCGACTTGCCACGCGACAAGTTGATCGTGATCACCGGTCTGTCCGGCTCGGGCAAGTCGTCGCTGGCATTTGACACGATTTATGCGGAAGGCCAGCGCCGCTATGTGGAATCGCTGTCGGCATACGCGCGGCAATTTTTGAGTGTGATGGACAAGCCTGATATCGACCATATCGAAGGCCTGTCACCCGCCATTTCGATCGAACAAAAATCCACCAGCCACAACCCGCGCTCGACGGTGGGCACCATCACCGAAATCCACGATTACATGCGCTTGCTGTATGCACGTGTGGGCAGCCCGCGTTGCCCCGACCACCATTTTCCGCTGGAAGCACAAACCGTCAGCCAAATGGTGGATCAAGTGTTGGCGATGGAGGCCGACCCCGCCTTGGCCAGCCAGCGCTGGGCGCTGTTGGCACCGGTGGTGCGCGAGCGCAAAGGCGAACATCTGCAGGTGTTCGACCAACTGCGTGCGCAGGGCTACACGCGGGTGCGGGTGGATGGCGTGCTGTATGAAATCGACGCCGTGCCAGCACTGGGGCTGCGCATCAAACACAGTATCGAAGCGGTGATCGACCGCTTCAAATCGCGTGCCGATATTCGCCAGCGCTTGGCCGAATCGTTCGAGACCGCGCTCAAACTGGGCGACGGCATGGCCATCGTGCAGTCGATGGATGACGCTGCGCGCGAGCCACTGTTGTTTTCATCGAAATACGCCTGCCCAGTGTGTGATTACTCGTTGCCAGAATTGGAGCCGCGACTGTTTTCGTTCAACTCGCCGGTGGGTGCCTGCCCGGGTTGCGATGGGCTGGGCGTGGCGCAATTTTTTGATCCGGTGCGGGTGGTGGCGCACCCGGAATTGTCGTTGGCAGCGGGAGCAATGCGCGGCTGGGATCGTCGCAATGCGTATTACTTTTCGATGATCACATCGCTTGCCAAGCATTACAACTTCGATGTGGATACGCCGTGGCATGAGTTGCCGGATACCACCCGCCAGATCATTTTGCATGGCAGTGGCAAGGACAGCATCACCCTGACCTATATCAGCGAGTCCGGTAGCAAGCACCAACGCAAGCATCCGTTTGAAGGCATCGTGCCGAATCTGGAACGCCGCTACCGCGAAACCGAAAGCGCGGCGGTGCGCGAAGAATTGTCCAAATACATCAGCGAACGCCCCTGCCCTGACTGCGCCGGCGCACGCCTGAACCGGCAAGCGCGCAATGTGTTTGTGGCTGACAAGCCGCTGCCTGAAATCGCGGTGTTGCCGATCGATGCCTGCCTGCGTTTTTTTGACACCTTGGCGCTGCCGGGTTGGCGCGGTGAAATCGCCACCAAGATCGTAAAAGAAATCCGCGAGCGGCTGGGCTTTTTGGTGGATGTCGGTTTGGACTATCTCAGTTTGGAGCGCAAGGCTGATTCGCTGTCGGGTGGCGAGGCGCAACGCATCCGCTTGGCCAGCCAAATCGGTGCCGGTTTGGTGGGGGTGATGTATGTGCTAGACGAGCCCTCCATCGGCCTGCACCAGCGCGACAACGAGCGCTTGCTGGGCACGCTGACGCGGCTGCGCGACCTAGGCAACACCGTCATCGTGGTAGAGCATGACGAAGACGCCATCCGCCTGGCCGACCACATCGTGGACATCGGCCCCGGTGCCGGCGTGCACGGCGGCGAAGTGGTGGCGCAAGGCACATTGCACGATGTGCTGCATGCGCCGCGTTCGTTGACTGGGCAGTACTTGTCCGGCAAGAAAAAAATCGAAGTCCCCGCGCTGCGCAACCCACCCAACAAAAAGCTGCTACTCAAGCTGAAAGGCGCATCTGGCAACAATTTGAAGCAGGTTGACCTGGACATTCCGGCGGGTCTGTTGACGTGCATCACCGGGGTGTCTGGCTCGGGCAAATCGACCTTGATCAACGACACTTTGTTTGCGCTGGCGGCCAATGAGATCAATGGCGCATCGCACACGCCTGCGCCGTACAAAGACATCATTGGGTTGGATTTATTCGACAAAGTGGTGGATATCGACCAGTCCCCTATTGGGCGCACGCCGCGTTCCAATCCCGCCACCTACACCGGCCTATTCACCCCGCTGCGTGAGTTGTATGCGCAGGTGCCGGAAGCGCGCGCACGCGGCTACTCGCCAGGACGTTTTTCGTTCAATGTGCGCGGCGGTCGTTGCGAGGCCTGCCAAGGCGATGGGTTGATCAAAGTCGAGATGCATTTCTTGCCGGATGTGTATGTGCCCTGCGATGTCTGCGCCGGCAAACGCTATAACCGCGAGACCTTGGAAATTTTGTACAAGGGCTACAGCATTCGTGATGTGCTGGAAATGACCGTGGAGAACGCACTGGAGCTGTTCGCGCCGGTGCCCAGCATCGCCCGCAAATTGGAAACCTTGATCGACGTGGGCCTGAGTTACATCAAACTGGGCCAAAGCGCGACCACCCTGTCTGGTGGTGAAGCGCAGCGGGTGAAGTTGTCAAAAGAACTCAGCCGCCGCGACACCGGGCGCACGTTGTATATCCTCGACGAACCCACCACCGGCCTGCATTTTCATGACATTGAAGCCTTGCTGGATGTGTTGCACCGCTTGCGCGACGACGGCAATACAGTGGTGGTGATTGAACATAATTTGGATGTGATCAAGACCGCCGACTGGGTGGTGGATCTTGGTCCGGAAGGCGGCCATCGCGGCGGCCAAATCATTGCGCAAGGCACACCCGAAACCGTGGCCGCCAACCCGGCCTCGCATACCGGGCGCTTCCTTGCGCCTTTGCTCGAAAAAGCACGGGCATCCTCTGCTGCTGGCAAACCCAACAAGAAGTCACTCGCATGAGCCACACCTTCCGCACACCAATTACTTTGCGCTGGAGCGACTTGGATGCGTTCAACCACATCAACAACGCGCGCTATCTGACGTTCTTGGAGCAGGCGCGCATCGAGTGGTTTGAAACGATCGGTGAAGCATGGGTGACCAAGGATTCTGCACCGGTCGTCGCCTCAGCCACGCTCAATTTCAAGCGCCCAATCGAATACCCGGCCAGCGTGTTTGTAGAACTGTTCACCGAGCGCTTGGGCACCACCAGCGTGGTGATTGGCCACCGCATCGTGGCTGCTGATGGCACGCTGCATTGCGATGGCAGCGTGGCAGCGGTGTGGATCGATCGCCACAGCGGCAAGCCCACCGCACTGCCTGCAGCAGTGCGCCGTGCCTCCGAACGTCTGCTACCGGCCTAAGCCACAGGAGCCTGCCATGTCATTGATTGAAACCACCCAATACGGCCACGTCCATGAACTGCGCCTGGCGCGTGCGCCGGTCAATGCGCTGAACCCGGAACTGTGCAATGCGCTGACCCATGCTGTGCATCACGCCGTCAATAATGGCGCGCACGGCATCGTGTTGGCGGGTGGCCCCAAAGTGTTTTCTGCCGGTTTGGATGTGCCGTACCTGCTGTCACTGGGCGACGACCAGGACGCGTTGTTGCAGGCATGGAAAGCATTTTTCAACGCGGCACGCGCACTGGCCGCCTGCCCTGTGCCGGTCGTGGCCGCCATGGCCGGGCACGCGCCAGCCGGTGGCTGCGTGCTGGCGCTGTGCTGCGATTACCGCATCCTTGCCGATGGCCCCTACCGCATCGGCTTAAACGAAACCCAAGTGGGCCTGGTGGCGCCGGAGGGCATTCAAGCCCTGTTAGCCCGCGCTGTGGGGGCGCATCGCGCCGAGCGCTTGCTGGTGGCCGGTGCAATGCCGGAAGCGGCCGAAGCTCTGCACATCGGCCTGGTGGATGAGCTGACCGATATCGACGACGTGGCGGTTCGCGCCCGTGCATGGCTGGAGGATTTATTGAAGCTGCCCACCATGCCGATGCGCGAAACCCGCCGCATTGCGCGTGCCGCCGTCATCGACTGCCTGAGCGATGCGCGCATCGACCTAGACCGCTTTGTGGCCACGTGGATGGAGCCGGATACACAGACGGCGCTGCGTGCCATGTTGGCGCGGATTGGGAAATAAGCCGCTTACAGCACGGCCAGCACCAACTCGGGCGGGCGGCACAAGCGCACGCCCTTGGTGGTGAACACAAACGGGCGATTGATCAACTTCGGCGTGGCGATCATCGCATCCAGCAATGCGTCATCACTTAGCGAAGGGGCGCTCAGGCCTTGGTCGGCATACTCCGGCTCTTGTTTGCGTATGGCGTCGCGCACCGTTAACCCGGCATCAGCAATGGCCTTGCGCAACCGTGCCTTGCTGGGTGGATGCGCAATGTAATCCACGATCACCGGTTCGATACCGGCTTCTCGAATGAGCTCCAACGCCCCACGTGAATTGCTGCATGTGGGGCGATGCCAGATTTCAACTGCGCTGTTGTTTGCCGTGGTCATGATCAGCTTCCGGTTGCGACGGGGCGGGTGGGGTCGGTGATCCAACCACTCCACGAGCCGGTGTAAAGTCTGGCCCCGCGCAAGCCGGCGCGCTCCAGTGCCAGCAGATTGTGGCAGGCAGTGACGCCGGAACCACACATGCTGACCACTTCCACCGGGTCGCGCCCGGCCAGTAATTCGCGAAATTCGGCAGCCAACTGCATCGGGGATTTGAAGCGGCCATCTGGCCCCAAATTTTGCGCATAGGGCCGATTGATGGCTCCCGGCACATGCCCGGCCACACGATCCAACGGCTCTTCCTCACCACGAAACCGCGCCGATGCGCGCGCATCCAGCAACATGCCGCCATCATCCAAATGTGTTTGCACGGCGTCGGCATCCAGCAGGCGCGATGGGTCAAAGGTGGCCTGCACCACGCGCGCTTTCATCGGTGGACGCAGCAACGAGGTGGTGGGCAAGCCCAGCGACACCCACCGCGACCAGCCCCCGTCCAGCACCGCAACTTTTTCATGTCCCAAACTGCGCAGTAAAAACCACAGGCGTGCGGCAAACGCACCATCGCCATCGTCATAGGCAACCACTTGGATAGAGGGGTCAATCCCCCATTGCGCCAGCTTCGCAACAAATGCAGCCGCCTGCGGCCATGGGTGGCGGCCTTGCCCTTGTTGGGTCATATCGGACAAATCGCGCTCGAGGTGGGCATACACCGCACCCGGCAAGTGACCCTGCCGCCAAGCTTGTTCACCCACGGATGGATCGAGCAACGAAAAACGGCAATCGACGATCACCACATCGGCACGGCTCAAGGCCATCGAAAAGATGTCGGCCTGCACCAGGGTTGTCCATCCCGCCATCACAATCTCCCAATGGGCGCGCCAGCCAATCGCTGGCGCAGGTTATACAAAATCGAAGCGGTGACGCCCCAGATTCGTTGATGCTGATACCGGTATTGGAACACGTGGCGCGCGCGTCCGCCGAATTCCAGTTCAATTGTTTCCAGCTGCGCGGGATCCATCAATAAATCCAAAGACACTGCAAACACATCCGCCACCTCGCTGGGGTCTGGTTGTGCTTGAAACGCAGGATCCACCCAGACCACCGTGGGCACAATTCGAAAGCCGGTCAGTGTCAATAATGGATCCAGATAACCCAGTGCTTGCGCTTGCGTCGGTAGCAAACCCACTTCCTCACGCGCCTCACGCAATGCGGCATCGGCTGGGTGTAAATCACCTTGCTCGATGCTGCCACCGGGGAAGCTGACCTGCCCGGCATGCTGGCGCAACATCTCGGTGCGGCGGGTCAACAGCACTTCTGCACCCGTGCTGCGCGGAATGATGCCCACCAGCACCGCCGCTTGGCGCGGAACCGCTGGCAATGGCAGGCCATCCAACTCGGCCAGATTCCATGCCGGTGCTTGTGGCGGTGCGGACAAGGGGTGGGTTGCCTTGCGCAATCTTGCCAGCAGGACATCGGCAGACATCACGTTGCTGCCCGGTGTTCGGCACGCGCAGGCAACACCACATCCATGGCATGCAAACGCGCCTCATCGGTCATCGTGGACCATGCTGCAATTTCATCGCCGGTGCGATGACAACCCCGGCACAGGCCATCATCGGCCAGCGTACAAACACCAGTACACGGGCTAAGCACAGCATGAAAATAAGTCGTCATGCGTACTATGGTAGCGCCCAAACGCAATACGCCGGCAGTCACCGGCGTATTGGAGAAGATACTGCGATGGGTGAAAATTACTTCACCGCACCCAGCTCGATCTGCAAGGCCACAGCCTGCTGCGCGAACTGTTCGTTTTGGCCACCACCCAAGCCCTTGCCGGCCGGAATGACGACTTCAAATACGGTGCCTTCCTGCATCAGCGGCAAGGTTTCTTTCAGCGCCGGGATCGGTGCGTCGGCTACCTTGAACGGCGGCGGCGTCTGTACGCCACTCAACGGCACGCCAACCGCAGCCAAGAAACTGCGGAATGCGATCTGCACTTCGCTGGTAGCGGTCGGCTTGGCACCGGTGCCGGCCTTGGCCACGCGGTACATGATGCCGCTGGGCAGAGTGATGACCCCAGTTTGCGCCTTGAACTTGGTCACAAAGTCCGCTGACTGCGCCTGATTGTCGGCCAACGCCTTGCGGAAAGCCTCTTGCGCCTTGATTTCCATGCGCTTTTGGAAGCCGGTATAAGCGGTGCCCAGTTGCTGCTCGGTATACGCCGGCTGCTTCTTGGCATAGGCATCCTGCACGCCGCGCACCACGGTAGCGATGTCGATCGGCTCGCCGGTGTTGGCCAGTTCTTGGCCCAATTGCCAGCCAAAGGCATAGCTCACATGATTTTTGTCGACCACCGGCATGGCGGTGGAGCCTGCCGCAGGAGCTGCCGCAGCGGGCTTGGCTGCTGGGGCTTTTGCCGGGGCGGGTTTGGTCTGCGCCGTTGCGATGCCGGCGGTCAGGGTCAGGGCCGCCAGACTGGCAGCAAGCACGCGCAACTTCATTTACAAACCTCATTCAAAATTTGGGGCGGCAACGCCGCCCTGGGATCCGCAACAGCCATGGCTGCACGGTATTGGAATCGCCCGGTCGAACCGACCCGGGTGGACACGTTAGGATAACGGCCAAGCGGCTTAACCGCCACTGAGGCCCGGTTACGACCTGCCAACCGGCAGGAAGTTCCCCATATCCCCCATCAATACGCAAAACCCCCGTCCAAGAGGCCGCATGAGCACTGCATTGCTTGAAATCGAGACCATACAAGGCATCCGCACGATCCGCATCAATCGTCCAGACAAGCTGAACGCATTGAATGCCGCCACCTTGAATGCTTTGGACGCCGCCTTTGCCGATGCCGCCAACGATGCCGCCGTACGCGTGGTGGTGCTGACCGGCGCGGGCCCCAAAGCCTTTGTGGCTGGCGCGGACATTGCCGAAATGAACACCTTGAGTGCGGTGCAAGGCCGCGATTTTTCTCTGCGTGGCACCCGCATGATGCGTCGCGTCGAAAAACTCAATAAGCCGGTCATCGCCATGATCAACGGCTTTGCACTCGGCGGCGGGTTGGAGCTGGCGATGTGCTGCCATCTGCGCATTGCTGCGGATACGGCAAAGCTGGGCCAGCCGGAAATCAATCTGGGTTTGATTCCTGGCTTTGGCGGCAGTCAACGTTTGCTGCGCCTGTGCGGGCGTGCCGCCACGCTGGAGCTGTGTCTGACCGGCGCACCGATCAACGCCGAGCGCGCGTTGCAGCTTGGCATCGTCAACCGGGTGGTGCCTGCCGCCGAGTTGGAAGCCGAGACCACCACGTTGGCCGCACAATTGGCCAATGCCGCCCCGTTGGCGCTGCGCGGGATGATTGACTGCGTGAACGTGGGCAGCGAATGTGGCCTGGAAGAAGGCTTGGAATACGAGTCCGCACAATTTGGCCTGATGTTTGCCACCAACGATATGCGCGAAGGTACCGGCGCATTTCTGGAAAAACGCAAACCCTCGTTTGCCGGTTGCTGATGGCCACCGGCTGTCCACATTGCCAGTGCCAGGCCGATGCCGTTGCGCATCGGTTGCTGCAAGCACTGCATACGGATGATGTGGATGTGGCGCTGGAGCTGGGCCTACTGGATGCCCAGCCTTGCCCCGACTGCGCGCCCACATGCACTGCCCGCTTGCAGGAAGCGCGCGATGCACGCCACTTCGCGCTGGCCGCGCGCGAACGCCATCGTGCGCGTGCGCAGCGGCTGGCACGCATCCAAAGCGAACGCGACGCTGCCCGTCGTCCGCCACCTGCACCCAGCATCGCCCAAGCACCCGTCTTGCCTAGCAGTGCTGCGGATGCACTGGCACGCGCATTGGCCAAAGCCAAAGCACGTCACATATGAGCACGCCCACCAAGCCGCGTGCGGTGCGTGGCAGCAAACTCACCGCAAGTGAAATCACCGCGCTATTCACCCGTCTGCGCGATGCCAACCCGCATCCCACCACCGAACTGGAATACACCACACCCTTCGAATTGCTGGTTGCGGTGGTGCTATCCGCGCAGGCCACCGATGTGGGCGTCAACAAAGCCACGCGCAAGCTCTACCCCATCGCCAACACGCCGGCGGCGATCCTCGCGCTGGGGGAAGACAGACTGAAGAGCTACATCAATACCATCGGCCTATATAACGCCAAGGCAGCGAATGTGATTGCGCTGTGCAAGCAGCTACTTGATTTGCACAATGCCGATGTACCGCACACCCGCGAGGCGTTAGAAGCCCTACCCGGCGTGGGCCGCAAGACCGCCAACGTGGTGCTCAATACCGCGTTTGGCGAACCCACGATTGCCGTGGACACGCATATCTTTCGTGTCGCCAATCGCACCGGTCTTGCGCCGGGCAAAGACGTGCGCACGGTGGAAGACAAACTGGTGAAATTGGTGCCCAGCGTGTTTGCCCGTGATGCGCACCACTGGTTGATTTTGCACGGACGCTACATGTGCAAAGCACGCAAACCCGATTGCCTGCACTGCCCGATTCATGACCTGTGCCGCTGGCCCGACAAAGGCCCTTCCAGCTGGCAAACCTGAGGTAAAAAAACGGCGGGCCGAAGCCCGCCGCCGTCGTGCATAGCGACGCAGTATCCAACTCAGAAGCGGAACTCGCCCCACACGCCGAACTCGTCGGTTTTCAAATCTTTGCTACGCGCCGCATTGCGTTGATCGGTGTGCTTATACACCGTGGCAAGTTTGACGCCAGGTGCCACCGGCCATTCCACACCGATGTTGTAGTAGCGATCTTGCAGACTTGGATCCAAGGTTTTGCTGAGGTCAGTGTTGTCGTAACGACCAAACAAGGTCACACCCTTGTTGTTCAAACCCACGCTGCCCCACAACGACCAGCCGCTGGCCTTGTCGGATGCCACGCTGGTGACGTTGTTCCAGTTGTTGGCTTGGAAATATTCAACGCCAAACCGCGTATTGCCGGCCATATACGCGGCAAGGAAATCCACGCGATTGGCCGTGTGCAGGGCATTCACCGTTTGCTTCTCTTTGCCCAAGGTACCGGAATACGCACCCACGCCAATCACGGTTTGCTCGGTGGGCGCAAAACTCAAGCGGCCTTCAACATCCAGTCCCTTGCTGCGGCTTGGGTTCTTGTAGCCATTGCCATTGAGCGCCGCCACGGCGTACTCCACCGCGCCGCCTGCCAACTTGCCGCCAGCGTGCACCCCCCAGTCGGCCGAGGTGCCGTACTTCAGGCGGTCGGTCAGTGTGTTTTCGATATAGCGCATGCCGTAGTAGCTCTCGGCAAACGGCACCCACGGTAGGTCAGCGGCACCGGCGCGCAGCACAAACGCATCGCTAAGTTTGTATTGGATGTAGGCCTTCTTCAGATACACCTCGGTGGAGGAAATTGCCGAGGAATATTGGAAGTCGGTGGTCAAATTCATCGACCATTGGTCATTGAACTTGTGATCCACACCCAAGTAGAAGCGCTTGATATCGAAGGCAAAACCGGACTTGTCGGTCTTCACGTTCTTGCTGCGGTCGTCGATATGGGTCAGGTCGTAATACAAGCGGCCGCTGATCTTGGTGTCGTTGACCAACTTCTTCAGCGCGGCAACATCGTCCAGCTGTTCATTGGTCTTAGCCTGCGCGACATTGACTTCAGACTGCGCATCGTTGCGTGTTTCCAGCTCCTGCGAGCGCTCTTCAAGATTTTGAATCTGCGCTTGCAGGGCCGCAATTTGCGCCTTCATTTCGGCAATATCTTTAGCGCTGGGCGCGCTCTGCGCGGCGGCGTTGAAGCTCAGGTTGCCGGCAGCGATCAGGATGATCGCGACGGCCAATCGTGTGGGACGCATGGGAAAACTCCAAAGAAAGGGATGCCAGTTTTTTGAAAACAGCGCGCAGGTCTCCCCCCGTCACGCATGCCGACTATTGCACATGCAATCGGTTGCAGATTTATTTCCGTTTCACGGATTTTTATATTTCGATACTGCACAAGCCCCTCTACGGCTGCGCACCACGCTGTCATTTTGCTGTCACGGAAACGACGCAACCCTGTCATCACGCCGCGATGGAATACGCCTCGAAACGGGCAGATCCCGTCGCTTCCGCATATCAGGAGTTATCCGTGTCCAAAACATTCAAGTTCCGCCTCGTCGCACTCGCCATGGCAAGCTGCTTTGTCGGCAATGCATTCGCTTCCGATGTCACCGGTGCAGGCGCATCGTTCGTGTACCCGGCTATGTCCAAGTGGTCGTCTGATTACAAAGCTGCCACCGGTAAAGAAGTGAACTATCAGTCCATTGGCTCCGGCGGCGGCATCGCCCAGATCAAGGCCGGTACTGTGGACTTTGGCTCTTCCGACAAACCGCTGCCGCCCACGGAGTTGTCGCGCTCGGGCTTGGGGCAATTTCCTTCGGTGATTGGCGGGATCGTGCCTGCGTTCAACCTGCCCGGTATTGCCGCAGGTGCCATGAAGCTTGACCCGGATGTGCTGGCCGATATCTTCCTTGGCAAGATCACCCTGTGGAACGATCCGCGCATTGCCGCCAGCAACCGTGGCATGCCGCTGCCGGCGCTGAAAATCACCGTCGTACATCGCTCCGATGGTTCGGGCACCAGCTTCAACTTCACCAATTATTTGTCCAAGGTCAGCCCGGAATGGAAGTCGAGCGTCGGCGAAGGCACCGCGGTGAAGTGGCCGGTGGGCATTGGTGGCAAAGGTAACGAAGGGGTGTCGGCTTACGTCAAGCAGATCAAGGGCAGCATTGGCTACGTCGAACTGGCGTTTGCCGTACAAAACAAGCTGCCCTACTCGCGCCTGAAAAACGCAGCGGGCAATTACGTCAACCCCAGTGATGCCAGCTTTGCTGAAGCCGCCGCCAGCGCCGACTGGAAATCGGCCAAGGATTTCTACCTGATCATCACCAATGCCCCAGGCGCAAATGCGTGGCCGATTACCGCCACCAATTTCATGCTGATGCATAAGAACAGCAAGCCCGGCACCAAGGCAGCGGTCGAATTTTTCCGCTGGGTGTATGCCAATGGTGACGGTGCTGCCAAGTCACTGGGCTATGTGCCGCTGCCAGAATCATTGGTGCAGCAGATCCAGGCCTATTGGGCGCAGAACGTCAAGTAATTCGAGCTGAGCGGCCACATATGGCGGGCAGTTGCGCCCGCCATTTTCATAGTAGAAGCCCCAATGACACACGCAAGCTCAAGCACTCAAAACCCTGTACTCAAAGATGCCGCCGATGCCCGCCACGACCGGCAATTTCGTTGGTTGCTGACCGCCACTGCGGTTTTCGTGTTGGTCACACTTGCGGGTGCGGCCCTGTCGATGCTGTGGGGTGGCCGCAGCGTCCTGGCCAGCGAAGGCCTGCATTTTTTCACCTCCAGTGACTGGAACCCGGTGGAAAACAAATACGGTGCCTTGGTGCCGATTTACGGCACCTTGGTCACCGCCGCCATTGCGATGCTGATTGCCGTACCGGTGAGCTTTGGCATCGCGTTTTTCCTCACCGAAGTGGCACCACGCTGGATGCGTGGGCCAGTAGGGACAGCGATTGAACTCCTCGCGGGTATTCCTTCGATCATCTATGGCATGTGGGGGTTCTTCGTGCTGATGCCAGTAATGCGCGAATACATGATCCCGTGGCTGGATACACACATCGGCCCGCTACCCATCATCGGCGCACTGTTTCGCGGCCCACCGATTGGTGCGGGCATGCTGACCTCGGGGCTGGTGCTGTCGATCATGGTGGTGCCGTTCATCGCCTCGACCATGCGCGAAGTCTTCATGACCGTGCCGGCACGCCTGAAGGAATCGGCCTATGCACTAGGCGCAACCAAGTGGGAAGTGAGCTGGGACATCGTGCTGCCCTACACCCGCTCGGCAGTCATTGGCGGGGTGTTCCTGGGGCTGGGCCGTGCATTGGGTGAAACCATGGCGGTCGCCTTTGTGATCGGCAACAGCGTGGGCTTCACCACCTCACTGCTGGAGCCCTCCACCACCATTGCCGCCTTGATTGCCAATGACTTTGGCGAAGCCACCGAAACCTATCGCGCGGCACTGCTATTGCTTGGCTTCGTGCTGTTCTTGGTCACCTTTGTGGTGTTGGCACTCGCACGCTTGATGCTGTCGAACCTGTCACGCAAGGAGGGCAACCGATGAGCACGCTATCCATCTCGCTGTATCAGCGTCGCCGCATCATCAATGCACTTGCCATCACACTGGCATGTGCGGCTGCACTGTTTGGCCTGCTATTTCTAGGCTGGATTTTGTGGACACTGCTGGCCAAAGGCATCACCCATTTCAATCTAGCCTTGCTGACCCAAGACCAACCACCACCCATGGAAGCCGGTGGTCTGCGCAACGCGATCATCGGTAGTGTGCTGATGTGCGGGATGGGCGTGCTGGTAGGTGCCCCGCTGGGTATTGCGGCGGGCACATGGCTGGCCGAAGTCGGCGGCCACAGCCGGCTGGGCACGGTGGTGCGCTTCGTCAATGACATTTTGATGTCGGCACCCTCCATCGTGTTGGGCTTGTTTGTATATGCCGCGTTCGTGATGAATACCGGCGGCAAGTTTTCTGCCATTGCCGGTGCATTATCGTTGGCCTTCATCGTGTTGCCGGTAGTGGTGCGCACCACCGATGAAATGCTGCGTCTGGTGCCCATACAAATGCGCGAAGCAGCGTTATCGCTGGGTGTGCCGCAATGGAAAGTGACGATGCAGGTGCTCTATCGCAGCGCGCTGCCGGGCATCGTCACCGGCATTTTGCTGGCATTGGCACGGATTGCCGGCGAAACCGCACCCTTGCTGTTCACCGCGTTCGGCAACGAATTTTTCAGCCTGAAGATCACCGGTGCAATGAGTGCCGTGCCCTTGGTGATGTACAAGTTTGCCGGCTCTGGTTTTGAAAACTGGGAGCATCTGGCTTGGGCTGGCGCGCTGTTGATCACCTTGTTCGTGCTGGCCATCAGCTTGATCGCCCGCTTCTTGCTTCTGCGCAACCGCGCATCCCATGACTGACTTGCGGAATCTCCCGATGAATCACGCCCCATTTGTGGCCGCGCAAGCCCTGCCCGATGCCACATCCCCTGCACCGCCGTTAAAAATTTCCGCGCGCAACCTGAACTTTTGGTACGACAAATTCCACGCGGTCAAAGACATCCACCTGGATATTCCTGAAAAGCATGTGACGGCATTGATTGGGCCATCTGGTTGCGGCAAGTCCACCTTACTGCGGGTGTTCAACCGTATCTATGCCCTGTATCCAAAACTGGAAGCAAAAGGCGAGGTGTTGCTGGATGGCGAAAACATCCTTGACCCCGCTTATCCGATGAATCGTCTGCGCAGCAAAGTGGGCATGGTGTTCCAAAAACCAGTGCCGTTTCCGATGACCATCTTCGAAAACGTGGCGTATGGCATTCGCCATCACGAGCGCCTGAACAAAGCCGACATGGACACCCGCGTTGAACAGGCGCTACGTCAAGCGGCATTGTGGGACGAGGTGAAAGACAAGCTCAAAGACAGTGGTCTGAGCCTCTCCGGCGGTCAGCAGCAGCGCCTGTGTATTGCACGTGCGGTAGCACTCAAGCCCGATGTGTTATTGCTGGATGAACCCACCTCAGCACTTGACCCCATTTCTACCAGCCGTATCGAGCAACTGGTAGAAGAGCTCAAGCAAGACTTCACCATCATGATCGTCACCCACAACATGCAACAAGCCGCACGGGTATCGGACTACACCGCATTTATGTATATGGGCGACTTGATTGAACACGGCGCGACTGGACAAATTTTCTCCAATCCGGTCAAACAACAAACCGAGGACTACATCACCGGGAGGTTCGGCTGATGAACGAGCAACACCACCACATCGTCAAGAGTCATGACGAAGAACAAACCGCGCTGCGCGACACCTTGATCCATATGGGGCAACTGGCCGCCACGCAGTTGGAAACCGCACTCAATGCCGTGGCCCGTCGCGATGAGGCGATGGCCCGTCAAGTCATTGCGGGTGATGCCACCATCGACGCCTTGGAACAACAGATCAATCACGATGTCATCCGGTTGATCCAACGCGGGCCGCTGGCCAGCGACTTGCGCATCATTCTGGCGGCACTGCGGGTGGCATCGGATGTCGAACGCATTGGCGATTACGCCGCCAATATCGCCAAGCGTTCCTTGGTATTGAATCAATCACCAGCGTTGTCGCACACCCGCGGCCTGGATGCGTTGGGCCGCATGGCCGTGCACCAATTGCATGACGTGCTGCGCGCCTACCAACAGCGTGATGGCGAAGATGCGCTGCGTGTACGGGATGCCGATGCCGAACTGGATGCGTTGTACACCGGGCTGTTTCGTGAACTGCTCACTTACATGATGGAAGACCCGCGCGCGATTACGCCGTGCACGCATCTGCTATTCATGGCCAAAAATCTGGAGCGCATCGGCGATCACGCCACCAATATCGCCGAGAACGTGTGGTTTTTGCTGCACGGGGATACGCCGCTACCACCGCGCGACAAGCGCGATGGCAGCCTGACCCCGGCGGCATAACACCACCTCGACTTACTGCGCGGCCGGGTTTGACTTGCCGCGCAACAAGCTGAGTGCAAACCCGCCGACCACCAGCGCCCCCAGCACCAGTACCGCCCATAGGGTCAGGGTTTTCCAATCCCGCGGTGCTACCGCCGGCATATAGGCCGCATCGCCTGCGCGTGGGCGGCCCGCTCCCAAGCTGGCCGTTGCTGGTACCCATTGCGCGCCGTGTCGCGCACGTAGTGCCGCCAGTAGCGGCTCCACCGCATCGGTTGACATCTGCGCCGCCGCACGGCCCGCCACCACAACATAGGGCGGCGTGCCTTGCGCCAAAAATACCAAGCGCGCAGGTTGATACCCCAATCGCACTACAGGTGCCGTGGCGGGTAAATCACCCGACTCCACTTGCACGCGCCAGTCACGGTCAGTGATCACCGCATGCAAGTCCAATGGCGGCGAGACCTGCACTTTGCCGGCGTCTTGCAACTGCCACGCCGTCCATCCAAATGCACGCGATGTCCACTTGGCTGTCGTATGCGATGCGCTTGCGGTGTCTGTATCCCGGCTCAACACGCTCCAGCGCACACTGCTATTGGCAGGCATTTGCAGCGCCACCCGCTGCACCGGAAAACGCCCTTCACTGTGGTAGTTAAAGCCGTTTTTTTCGGGCCCACTGATCGCCTGTGCGGTTTGCCATTGCCATGGATTGCTGGCAATGACATCTAGCCACTCGGCTTGTACGCCGCTCAATGGCACCGTGGTATTTGCCTGCACCGGTAGTAAACGCAAATAGCGTGGGGGAGCTTCTAGGGCAATACGATTACTGCGCAGCTCTTGCCCTTGATTGCGCAATTGCACAAGGCGCACCTGTGGATCCAGCACGCGCCAATCACGCAAATCATCGCTGCCTTCCAAACGATAACCCGCATCCAATGCCTGCCCGGCATCGCCCCAATGCAACAACAGGGCACGCATGCGGGTGCTGTCTTTACCCAGATCCACCAACCATGCTGCCCCAGCCGTCGTGGGCGGCGTTGCGGGCGACGTTGCGGTAGTGCGCACCGCAAGCACATCGCCATTGCTTGAACGCTGCACCATCACGCGCCAGTCATTGGCTGATGTCACAGACGCCACCGGCAGTGGGAACCACGCCATGTCACCGCGATGCATTTGCGTCGGTACCGCCTCGGGGCCGGATTGCAGCACACTGGCCACCGGCTTGCCATGCGCATCCAGCACCCGCACATCGCGCAAATCACGCCAATACGCGGCGCGATAGACCGCGGCCTCCAACGTCACCTGATAGGCACCCGCATCCGCACGCGACAAGTGCACGGGCCACTGCTGCGCATAGTCATCGCCCGCGTGCGCCGCCAGCGGCAACAGCAGCAAACCCATTACCTGCGTTGCCCATGGTTTCATGCCGTCACCTCATCCACAGCTACATTGTTTGAAGCCTGCACACGCCGTGGCGGCACGGGGGCCAACCAGCCCACCAAGGTACACAGCAGGCCGTACGCGATGAAGGCACCGATACCGAGCAGATCGCCCAAATTACCGCGATCGATCAATAGTAGTTTCAGCAATACGATGCCCATCAAGCTGGCACCGGCCAACCACAAGCCCCACTGCCCACGACGCGAACCCAATACCCAGCCGACCACGCCCAGCAGACTCCACACCACGGTCAAACTGGTCTGCGCCAAGCCCGTACCCACTAGCGCGTCATTCCATGCCTGTCCGCCCCAATGATGCACGCCGCGCAAGGTCATCACCGTCACCAGCAATAAACCCGCCAGCGCCAATCCCATCACCGGCTTGGATGCCACCGTTGCCTGCGCATCTTGACCATCGCGCAGCCAGAGAACCAGCAATAACAGCACCGCCAGCTGCGCAAGATCCAGCGGATTGCACACCACCAACCACGGCAGCGGCGCACTGTTGCCGGCACTGAACAACATCCATAACCACCACAAACCCAAGGCAATGAACACCAGCACGCGCAGGGGCATTTGGAAAGGCGCAAAGGCTTCGCCCAGCGGCATCGCCAGCCATGCGCTGCGTCGTAGTGACAGAGCAGCCAGCCCCAACCAAGGCAGCGCCAGCAACATTCCCACCCAGCCTTCGGCTAATTCAAAACGTGTGCCGATAAACGCAGCCAACAGCGACAACACGGTGGGCCACAGCAACCACCACACCAGCTGCGCCAACCCCGCCACCATGCCACCGCCATTGCGCAGACACCACACACTGCGCAGGCCTAAGATCGCAAACAGCGGCCACACCCACACACCATAGTTTGCAAACGGCTGCCCATTGGTTTGCATTTGCGCAAACGCCAGCGGGAAGGCCATCCCCAGCGCGCCCAAGGTCGTCAACGCTAAAGCTTGCGCCGGCTGCTTGCGCTGCACCTCCGCCGCCAACCATCCGCTGACGCCCATCAGCAATAAATACAAGTGCAGGCGGTGTGTGGCATCGACAAAATTTGAAATCTCATTGCCGCCATTGCCCAGCCACCACACCAAGCCCCAGACGTAGGCCGCAGTCGCCATCACCGTATGCTCTTGCCTGCGATACAACCATGCCGTGGCAAAACCACCCAGCGCGATCAACAACGCACTCATAAAGGTGGGGTTGATGATGGCAACATCTGCGGATGCGGAATTGGCAAGACTGAAGCTTGAGAAGACCAATGCCACCGCAGCGGCCAGCTGCAAGCCCAAGCCGCTCCAACGCGGCAAGCGCCGCTGTTGCGACAACCCCAACCACACCAAACCCGCGCCTTCCAAGGCAAATACCGAGGCCGTGGCGCGCGCCGACAACGCCAGCGGAATAGCCAAGGTGGCAAACCCCACCGCCAAAATGGCATAGCCGCGCACCAGTAACTGCAAGCGCGCATGTTTCCATAGTGCCCGCGCCAGCAGCACATAAATGACCGCCAACCCCAGCGCACACAAGGCCAGCGGCATGCGCTCGCCCTGCAACAACCCGGCCTGTAACGAGAACGCAATCAGCGGCGTGCCAAACAACAAACTGCCATCAATACGCGCACCGCCCGGGGTCTGTGCCTTACGTGCATACAACAGTGGCAACAACAGATAAAACCCGAAGAACAACAACAAGAACGGCTCGGTGCTGGCAAATTTTTCTGGCTGGTATTGCAATACCCCCCACAAGGTACCGATACCAAAGGTGAAGGCGAACCCCAGTAGATTCAAAACCCGCCACGGCCGCACCCACGCAATTGCAAAAATGCCGGCATTGAGCACGGCGTAATACGTGAACAAACCCACATGGTTGCCACTGCCGGTGGACAGCCACAGCGGTGCCAGAAACCCCGCCAATGTCCCCAAAATAGCCAGCGTGCGCGACTCCTGCAGCACCGCCAACACCGCCATTCCCGCAATCAACAACACGCTGATGGCCAACGCCGGGCCGGCATCGAGCAAGCTGTACAGCTTGAACGCCGCAAACGTCACCAGCAGCAACACCCCAATCGCACCGCCCTGCACGGCCAAGGCAAAGCTGCGATGGCTTTCGCGCCGCTTCCAAGCAAACACCAATGCCGCCAACGCCGCTGCACTGACACCCGCCAAACGCAGCTCGATCGGCATCCGCAACCAGCCTTGGTCACTGGCATAGCGCAGCAACGCGGCCACGCCCGCCAGTAACACCACCATGCCCACTTTGACCGGCACATTGCCGGTGGTGAACCAGAGCTTGATACGGTCGATGGCGCGTTCGGCCCAGCTCGGTGTCAGCGGTGCGGGCGGCGGTTGTGACGCCTGCGCTGTCTCAGCCTGCTCGTCCGCTTGCACGTCCGCTTGCACGTCTGTTTGCATATCAGCCTGCCAGCGCGCGCTTGCCAGATGGCGTAAACGCTCTGGCATCGGTGGTGGTGCGGCAGCTTGCTCCATGATTGGCGGCAGGGGCGCTGCCCATGGTTCCGGTGCCGCCGGTATCGGCGTATCGAACGCGGGCACATCGGCCACTGGCGCAACTGCTGCACGCGCGCCCTGTTGCACCGCCAATTCCAACGCATCTACCCGCTGCCGTAGGTCGGCAATCCTCATCAGGGCGATGATCAAAAACACCGGCACAGCCAGCACCACTAGCAGCAATAACAAGCCAAGTCCCACCATATCGTCCATTGCCCTTTGCACCGCAGCCGGAACCCGGCAATCCGTCACAATATCCGGCCCGCCTGAAAACACAACGCCCCGCGCCTCGCCACCCGCACTGGCCGCAAACGCCGCCGCGCAGTAGCATCGGCCTACTTACCCACGCCAATGCGCTTTGGAGCTGCTTATGTCGAACCTCCGCAAACCCATGTCCATCGCCATGACCACCGCTATCGCCAGTGCCAGCTTGGCCGCAGGCAGCCTGTTTTCGATGGACGCACTGGCACACGGCTATCTGCAAGACGCCGGCAAGGCCAAGCCCGCCGCCACTGAAGGCAAATGCGGCGAAGGCAAGTGTGGTGCCGGGATGATGAGTGGCAGCACGGCCAAGCCTGCGTCCACTGCCGCCAGCACACCCGCCAAACCTATGCACACCTTCGGTGACCTTGATACCGACAAAGATGGCCGCATCTCGCGCAGCGAATTTTCTGCCGCACATGGTGGCAAAAGCGACAAATTTGCCGGCATCGACAGCAATGGCGATGGCTTCATCAGCAAGCAAGAATTCGACGCCCACCACGCCACCATGCAAAAGGCCATGGGCGAAGGCAAATGCGGTGGTGATGTCAAAGCAGCCGGCGCCGATGGCAAGACCGCCGGCAGCGAAGGCAAATGTGGTGAAGGCAAGTGTGGCGAAGGCAAATGCGGCAGCAAGATGTGAGTTGATGTGGCACGTCGATTGCCCTCACACAGCGCCGGCCTAGGGTTACGCCGTGCACTGCTGCATGAGTTGATCGAAGCGCCTGCGGGCGCTTTCGATTTTCTGGAATGCGCACCCGACAACTGGATTGGTGTGGGTGGCATATTGGGCGAACAACTCACCACACTGACCGCGCGCTATCCACTGAGTTGCCATGGGCTGTCGCTGTCGCTGGGTGGCCCCGACCCGCTGGACATCGCCTTTTTGCAACAGACCCGGCAATTTCTGGATCGGCATCACGCGGTGCTGTACAGCGAACACCTGAGCTATTGCAGTGCAGACGGCCATTTATACGACCTGCTGCCGCTACCGTTCACCGAGGACGCCGTGCACCATGTCGCTGCGCGCATCCGTACCGCGCAAGACGTGTTGGGCAGGCGCATTGCGGTGGAAAACGTGAGCTACTACGCCGCGCCGTTCCAACAACTTTCCGAAATCGACTTCATCACCGCAGTGCTGACCGAAGCCGATTGCGATTTGCTGCTGGACGTCAACAACGTGTTCGTCAATGCCATCAACCATCGCTACGATGCGCACGCATTCATCACCGCCATGCCCAGCCAGCGCATCGCCAGCTACCACATCGCGGGGCATTTCGATGAAGCCGATGACTTGAAAATCGACACCCACGGGATGCCG
>Ga0208825_1000219_pt1 | contig 57688 bp, 46 predicted proteins | sample AD_UKC113_MetaG_FD_184450 | JGI IMG/M metagenome (GOLD analysis project Ga0208825, IMG submission 184450) | Active sludge microbial communities of municipal wastewater-treating anaerobic digesters from Hong Kong - AD_UKC113_MetaG (SPAdes)... | ecosystem: Engineered > Bioreactor > Anaerobic >... | reverse complement strand
TACGAAATGCACGAGGATTACATCATGTGGTGCCACTGGGCCGAAGTGCTGGAGGAGACAGAGGACCGCATTGCTTCCTTGCAGAAAATCGCCGAAGAGGGCCTTTATGCCGGGGAGATCATGGATGTTGGCCAGTGAACGTCTGCTGGAAATCAGGGAGCGCTTCGGCTCCCGCATAGAACGTCTTGTTACCCTTGAGCTTGATGGCGAGGTACTGCGGTTGACCCTCTATTTGCGGGATGGCACCAATCTGCGTGTGACGGAACAATGGCAAGGACAAACTCTGGAGCGCTATAGCTATTATTGGCTTTCTTCGACCGATGTATTAAAGATTGGTTGGGAGAACGCCCCTCATCACACGCACTTGGAGAGTTTTCCTCATCATAAACACGTTGGATACCAAACCCACCTTGCGCCCTCACGCGAAACCAGTCTTGAAGAAGTGATGGAAATTGTTCTCGCTGAGGACATGGATTGAGATGATGCCCTGCATATGAATCATAGAATTCCCATGTCCCTTCCCGAAACCGACGAAGCCGATGTCCAGGCCGTGGCTGACGTCATCCGCTCGGGCCGTCTGGCCCTGGGACCGCAGTTGGAGGCCTTCGAGGCGCTGCACTGCGAGTATGTCGGCGTCAAACACGCCATCGCGGTCAATTCGGGCACCTCGGCGTTGCACCTGCTCGTGCGGTCTTTGGGCCTTGGCCCTGGCGACGAAGTCCTGGTGCCTTCCTTCACCTTTGCCTCTAGCGTCAACGCGCTGCTCTACGAAGGCGTCACGCCGGTCTTTGTAGACATCGAGCCGGAGACGTACAACCTCGACCCCGCCGATCTCGCCCGCAAGGTCACGCCACAAACCCGCGCCATCGTCGCGGTGGACGTTTTTGGTCATCCGGCGGAATGGGACGCCATTTTGGAAGTAGCCGCCGCACACGACCTGCGCATCATTGATGATTCCTGCGAAGCGCTGGGGGCGGTGTACAAGGGCCGCAAGGTCGGGCAGTTTGGCGACGGGGCGGCCTTCGCTTTCTACCCCAATAAGCAGATGACCACGGGCGAGGGCGGGATCATTGTCACCGATGATGACGAGATCGCCGAACTCTGTCGCAGTCTGCGTAATCAAGGGCGGGATGAGATGGGCGCCTGGCTGGAGCACGTCCGCCTGGGCTACAACTACCGTCTGGATGAGATGTCGGCGACGCTCGGCGTGAGCCAGTTCCGGCGGCTGGAGACTTTCCTGCACAAGCGTGAGCAAGTCGCGCAGCGGTACACGGAGCGGTTGCAGGGGCTGGATTGGGTGCGCCCGCCGGTGGTCAAGCCCTATGTGCGCATGAGCTGGTTTATCTACGTCATTACTTTGGCGGAAGGGCTATCGCGCGATCCGATCATGGCGCGGATGGCGGAGCAAGGCATCCCGACACGGGGTTATTTCGCACCGATCCACATCCAGCCCTACATTCGGGAGCGTTTCGGGGATCTTTCCGGCACGCTGCCGGTCACCGAATCCGTGGCGCAGCGCACCATTGCCTTGCCCTTCCACAACAACCTCAGCGAGCAGGAGATTGACATCGTTGTCACGGCGTTGGAGCGCAGTCGGCCCGGCGCCTGAAGGCTTGCAGCGGAGGCCTGAGCGGCCGATGGCTCTGCCTTCTGTTTTCCCTGCCTGTGCTGTCCAGGGACGGCTCTGAGGTACCCTTGTGGTAACTGTTCAGCCTGGCGCCTCGTAGCCGGGGGGATTGACGGACCTTAGAGCTCAGAGCTTTCCCCTCTGTGAACTCTGGGTGTTTCCTGCGCCAAATTCCTGGAATCTATCCGCATTCATCCGTGAGCCATTTCTGGAGCGCCTTTGGTGAGCTGAAGTTTTCTGTAAATCATTTTGTGGTATACTGGAATTGTATTTACCGTAAGCGGCAGCGAATTTATCATAATAGAGGCAATCTATGGCTCCAAATGTCTCGAACCCCCGCCCCCAGGGCGAGCCTGAAACGCGGCGTGCGGTCCTCCAATCGAAGGGGATGCAGTGGTTATTGCATTTCCGTAATCGCTACCTTTTATTGTTTGATGTATTTGCCCTGCCGCTGGCGACGTTCCTGGCCTTTGTAGCGCGCCTTGGCGTGGCTGGATTGCAGGCCTCAGAGTCCGTTATTGGGGTGAGTCTGCTCATTTCCCTTTTCCTCAAGCCCCTGGTCTTTTACCTCAACGGGCTTTACGCCCATTATTGGCCCCTTGCCGGCTTCTCGGAGGCCCTTCGAATTCTTGTGGCGACCTTCCTGGCAGAAATCGGGCAGACGGCGCTGGTCGTTATCATCCAAAGGGCTGTCGGCGGGCCAGCGTTGCCCCGCTCCATTCCCTTCCTCGATTTCTTGTTCACGCTCTTCTCCTTTGCCGGGCCGCGTTTTGGCCTGCGGTGGTTGTATGAGGCCTTGCATCGCCGGCAGTGCGAGCGGCCCCCCTCCGTGCGGCGCGTCCTCATCGTCGGGGCCGGCGAGGCCGGCTCCAGCGTCGCGCGCGAGATCCAGCAGAATCCCGGCCTGGGCCTGCAACTTGTGGGCTTTGTGGATGATGATCCTGTCAAACAAACGCTGCGCGTCAACGGCGTGCAGGTCGTCGGGCAACTGCGTGACATCTCCAGGATCGTTGAAGCGCAAAAAGTGGATCAGGTGCTCATCGCGATTCCCAGCGCGCCGCCAGCGGTGATCCGGCAGATCGTGGACCTCTGTCGCGCGGCGCAGGCGGAGCCGTTGATCTTGCCGGGCATGTCCCAGCTGGTCAGCGGACGGGTGGAGCTGCAGCGCTTCCGCAAAGTCCAGCTGGAGGACTTGCTGGCGCGCCCGCCGGTGCACACGGACACCACCGCCGTGCGCCAGTTGCTTCAAGGGCGGCGCATTCTGGTCACCGGCGCAGGAGGCTCAATTGGCTCCGAACTGTGCCGGCAGATCGCGCGTTGTGAGCCGGCACAGCTCCTGCTGTTGGGACATGGCGAGAACAGCATCTTCACTATCACCAACGAGCTGCGGCGCGATTTCCCCGACCTGAATTTGCAGCCGCTCATCGCCGACATCCGTGACGCGGGCCGCCTGGAAGCCGTCTTTGGGCGCTTTCAGCCCGAAACAGTGTTCCATGCTGCGGCGCACAAACATGTTCCCCTGATGGAAGACAACCCCGAAGAAGCGGTCACCAACAACGTCCTGGGCACGCGCAACCTGCTGGAACTGGCTGAGCGCCATGCAGTTGACCATTTGGTCATGATCTCCACCGACAAGGCCGTGCATCCCAGCAGTGTGATGGGAGCCACCAAGCGCGTGGCGGAGCGATTGGTGCAGGATGCCGCCTGTCGCACCGGAAGGTGTTATGTGGCGGTGCGTTTTGGCAATGTCTTGGGCAGCCGTGGCAGCGTCGTGCCCCTCTTCCAGGAACAAATCGCCCACGGCGGCCCCGTCACCGTCACCCATCCCGAGGTCAAACGCTACTTTATGACTATCCCAGAAGCCGTCCAGCTGGTGCTGCAAGCGGCGGTCTTGGGGCAGGGAGGCGAGATCTACGTGCTGGATATGGGGGAGCCGGTGAAAATTGTGGACCTTGCCCGCGACCTCATTCGTCTGGCCGGATTGCGGGAAGGCGAGGACATCGAGATTGTGTTCACCGGCCTGCGTCCTGGCGACAAACTTTTCGAGGAGCTATTCCTTGAAGGGGAAGCCTATCATCGTACGGCTCACGAAAAGATCTTCGTCTCGCAGAACGGCGTCTGCGAGTCTGCCCCTGAGCGTATCGCGCAAGTCGAGCAGCTCATTGCGGCTGCTCATCACGGGGATGCGGCGGAAGTGTGCCAGCTCTTGCATACCCTCGTGCCGCCCGAGAATGCGGCGGCGGCTTGAGGTCGGGGTCACGTCGTGACGACCGTTTCTGGCCAGGGCCGGATACATTGACGCCCGTGTGAGGACCTGTTGATGATGCGCCGAATCTATCCCGCGTTGGAGTGGGCTGTGCTGTTGTTGGCAGCCCCCTTTTTGCTGTTCCCCACGGTTCGGGCAGAGGGCACCCTGGCGGCGCTTGTGGGACTGGTGCTGTTCTGGCTGGTGAGCGCCGTGCTGCGGCGCCCCTGGCCCGAAACCCCTTTCAACGGCGCGCTGCTCCTGTTTGCCGTTGGCGTCGGCGTAGGGACCCTGGTCACCGCCTGGCCAGAGGTGACTCTCCCCAAGGCTACGGGCCTCATATTGGGCCTGGGAGTCTTCCGTGCGATGGCCGCGTTGCGAGGACAGGCGGGCTGGCGCTGGGGAGCGCTGGTCCTCGGTGGCCTCGGGGTGGGGATCGCGGCGGTCGGCGTGCTGAGCGCCCATTTCTACACCAAAATCCCGATCGTGGCTCCGCTGGTGGCGCGGCTGCCGGAGCGGCTCCTCACCCTTCCCGAAGGCCCCGAAGGAGGCGTCAGCGCCAATCAGCTGGCCGGCGTGCTCGCCTTCTACCTGCCATTGACGTTGGGCTGGCTGTGGAGCGCGATTGCGCGCATGGCGGGACGGGGGCAGGGCGCTGAACCCCGGCGCCCATCGCGCCTGCGAAGTTTGGGGACAGCCGCCCTGAACCTGGGGATCCTCCTGGTGGCGTTGCTGTCTATCGGCATCACGGCCGGCCTGCTGGTGATTACCCAATCCCGCAGCGGCTGGATCGGGGGGGCGGGGGGCGTGCTGGCCCTGGGCGCGCTGGCGATGGGGTCGGCTCGCCAACGCTGGCTGCGCTGGCTGGTGGTTGGCGTCGTGGCGCTGACCTTGATTGGCGGCGGCGTGTTCCTCGCGCGGGTCCCGGCGGAAACGTGGGATCGCCTGTGGGGTGATACCGCAGTCCTCGAGACCGAGGTGACCGGCAGCGTTTCCTTCTCTGGCCGGGTGGAAATCTGGTCGCGCGCGCTCTATGCCATTCAGGATTTCCCCTTCACCGGGTGCGGCCTGGGGACGCTGCGCAAAGTGATCCCCTTGCTTTATCCCCTCTTCACCGTGTCGCCCGAGAACGACATCGCCCATGCGCACAACATTTTCTTGCAGACTGCCGCCGATGTGGGGCTGCCGGGCCTGATCGCCTACCTGGCATTGCTGGGGCTTGCTGCCGTCGTGGCCTGGAAATCCGCCCCGCGACGCGGCCTGCCGCTGCTGGCCGCGCTCCTCGCATTGCACCTGTACGGCCTCACCGACGCGGTCGCCCTGGGCAGCAAACCGGGGATTGTCTTCTGGGCCGCCCTGGGCCTGCTGGCGGCGTTGGCAGCGTCAACGGATGTGGCGCAACCTCTCCCCCTTTTGACCAATGCCATTACCCATAACTCCTCCCCCATTTCCCCCTCTTCTGAGGCCCTCCCATGATTGACGTGCCGGGCGTTCTCCTCAACAGCCTGTGGATTCTGGCCCTGGCGATGCTGTTGACCCTTCTCAGCTGGAGCTCCTGGCAGGCGCGACGAGAGGGGGTGCGTTTTCGGAACGTGTGGGCGCGCGCTCACATCCAGCGCCTGTTGGCCGTGAGCCTGGCCCTGTTTTGCGGGAGCCTTGCGGCGCTCAGCGAGCGGGTGTGGGAACGCGGGCTGTGGGCGCTGTTGACGGCCGCCTGGCTGGTGCAACTGGCGCTCCCCTGGGTGACGCGCCGCCGCCGTGCCAGGGATGATGTCTCCCATGAATGAGACCGGAAAGACTTCCCTCGCCCTGACGCCCTCCGAGGAGGCGCTGGTTGCCTACCTGTGGCGGGACACGGCGCCGGACGCCGCGATGTGGCCGGCGCTGGTAGAAGCGGCCCGGCCTCACGGCATGTTGGCATCGGTGGCTTTCCTGGCGGCTCAGGAGAAGCGCCTGCCCGCCGACCTGCAGGTGCGGCTGCGGGATGTGCGCTATCACGCAGGGATTTTCCACATTCACGCCGAAAAGCAGCTGCGTCAGCTCGGCGCCCTGGCCCAGGAATTGGAGACGCCGTTAATCCTGCTCAAAGGCCCGGTCACGGCGCGCGCTTACCCCTTCCCGGAGGCGCGTGCCTTCGGCGACCTGGATTTGTTCGCGTCCTCTGAGGAACGCGCGCGGCGGCTGGAGGCGGCGCTGATAGAGCGGGGATACGTCTCGCACGCCGACTCGCGCACCGGGCATTTACCGCCTTTGCAGCCCTCTGAAGGGGGGCTGCGCGTGGAACTCCACTGCAACGCTGCCGAGATCCTGCCGGCGCTGCGGGCTGACGTCCCTCTGTGGAATCGCGCGCGGCCTGTTCCGGATCTCCCCGGCCTGTTGGCCCTCGCGCCTGTGGATCATGCCCTCTACATCACCGTCCACGCGCTGGAAAAACATGGCCTCGACATGGGCTTGCGGGCGGTCTACGATTACGGCTGCTGGGTGCAGCGTTGGGATGACGCGACGTGGGCTGACCTGCGCGCGCAGATGACGGCGCAGCGTCTCGAACCGCATGTGACGCTGCTGACCGCGCTCTGGGGATGGGCGCGCGGCGTTCCCTGGGAGCAATTACCGCTTGCCGCCAGCTCGCCCCCGCCGCCAGAGATCCTGACCCAGGCGCTGGAGGCGTTGTTCCGCCGGGAGAATGTCCTCCTGCCGATGGTATGGCGTGACCTGCCCCAGGGGGGCTTGCCGGGCTGGCTGGCCTATGCGCGCACCATTTTGACTGCCGGCGGGACCCTGCACGCCGGGCAGCTCCCTCACCGCGTCCTCTATTTGCTCCGCACACACGGCCCCGGCCTGGCCCGGCTGCTTCGCGGCGATTCCCGCACGCGACGGCAGTGGGAGAGGCAGCGCCAGCTCCAGGCGTGGCTGGATCGCGGGGATTAGCTCGCAGCCCCGACCAGCCGCGCGGCGCGACGACCGATCTCCACCGCATAATTCGTCCCCCGATCCCAGGGATAGACCTGGCTCATGTTGGCCATGTAAAGGTTGGGGAGGGGAGTCTCCAGCGGCGGAATGCGCTGTGAATGGTTGACCAGCGGCACGGGTTGCGCGTAGCTCTCGCTGAACTTCCAGACTTTGCGAATCCAACTGCGGTCGAAGGCGGGATTGAGCCGCTGAATGCCGGGAATGAAGCGCTCCAGCAGGGCCTCCGGCTCCATCTCGAAGTAGGGATGTCCCGGCTCCAGGTAATCGCCGCAGTAGAGCAGCGTGTCGCCGCCGTAGTGTCGCCGGTCAATGTAGTGGGTGTGCTCCACGAAGGCCAGGAAGGGAAAGCCCTCGCGCTTGGGGATGTTAATCCAGTAGTGCCCCGCGCTCACCGGCTGTGTGACCGCCAGGATGAGCACCACCGCCCCCATGGAGAGGAGATCCTCCAACCCCGCAGCGTAGGCGGCCGGCAGCGCCGGCGTGCGCTCCTTGAGCATCGCGGGCGAACAGGTCGCCAACACCCGGTCGTAAAGCGGCGCCTCGTCGCGCAGCTCCAGGCGGATGCGCCCGTCGGCAGTCGGTTGGATGCCGCGCACGTGATGCTCCAGACGGATGTCGCCCCCTTGCGCGCGGACTTGCGCCGCCAGCGCGTCGAGGAAGGCCTGAAATCCCCCCTCGAAGTAGCCCAGTTTGGGCGTGCGGGCCACGATCCGCGCCCAGAACCAGGCCATGTTCACCTCGCGGTAGTAAGGGCCGAATTTCCCCTCCAGCAGCGGCTGCCAGAAGGCCTCGTAGGCGCGCGCGCCCGCCGCGCGGGAGAGCCACGCATCCGCCGTCACCCGCTCCAACGGCTGCCAGCGAGGATTGTAGCGCAGATAGGCGGTCGTCAGACCCACCCGCAGCCGTGCCAGGAAGGGAATCGGACGGAAAGCGAGCACGCGCAACGCCGTCGCCAGCAGATCCGCCCCGTTGGAGAGCGTTTTGCCCAGCGGCAGGCGCTCCAGCCACGGGCCGACCAGCGGCTTGTTGATCGGGTAGCACTTCCCGTCCTTCAGGATCGAAGTAACCGGACTGGGAAAGAAGAGCCGGTCCGCAATCCCCAGCTCCTTCACCAGGGTGATGATGTCCCGATCCGAGGCGAAGATGTGATGGTAAAAGCGCTCCAGCGACCAGTCCCAGGCCTCGTCCTTGAATCCCGCTGCCAGCCCGCCGACGTAGGGCCGGGCTTCATAGAGCGTGACGCGATGCCCCTGACGGGTGAGATCGTAGGCGGCGGTGAGGCCGGTCACGCCCGCGCCGATGATGCCGATGTTCATCCCTTGCTCCTTGTGATGATGTGCCTCAGCCGGCGACGGCCGGCATAATCCGTGAGCCGCGCTCCGCGTTCTGGGAGAGCTGCCAGCGCACTTCTTCGTAGAACACGACCAGCCCTGCATCCCGACTGGAGACGAGCCGTTGATAGGCCTTGGAAATGGGGTAGATCAGAAAATCGCCGATTTGCACGGCAGCCGCTTCGGCGCGTTCTGGCGGCACGTCGAGCGTCCACTCGCCGTTCCAGTAATGCAGGAGCACTTCCCCCACGTAGGCGCCCCAAATCACGGCGAGTTCCTGCACCCACTGTTGCAGCGGATCGTCGGCGTCGAAATCGCCGCCGCTGTTCTGGGGCAGCGCGTCATGGATGGCGGCGAGGATTTGGTCGGCGTCGGCGAGGCTCATGGCCGAATACTCGAGGGCCACGGCGAATTCCGCGCGCGCGAGGGCCACCGCTTCCTCGGCGTAGGCGTGCATGACGGCATTCAGGTCAACTTCATCGGTCATTTTGTCTCACGGGCTTTCTGATCCCTTTTCCCGCGTGCCGACGCTCTCATTCCGTGGCGACCGGCTCGCCGATCAGCGACCAGGGGCCGCTCCAGGTGATGGCCACCTGCGCTAGGCGGCCCAGCCAATTCCCCTCGGCGGCAAAGAATACCAATCGGTCGGTGCGGGTGCGTCCAAACCACCGCCCCTTCTTTTCCCCTTCGACCAGCACTTCGACCTGCTGCCCTTCCAGGCGCGCGTTGAGCGTCTTGAGGATGCGAGCCTGCACCTGTTCCAACGTTCGCCGTCGGCGCTCTTTCTCCTCGTAGGGGACGTCGTCCTCGAACCGGCGCGTTGCCACGGTGAGCGGCCGCGGGGAGTAGCGGGCGATGTGGGCCTTGTCGAGCTGCAGGGTCTCCAGCAGCGCCACGGTGTTCTCGAACTGCGCCTCCGTCTCACCGGGAAAGCCGACGATGATGTCGGTCGCGATGGAGACGCCGGGAATCCGTTCGCGGAGCCGCGCGACCAGGCGGCGATAGTCCTCCACCGTATAGCCTCGCCGCATGTGCTTCAATACCTCATCGTCGCCGGCCTGCACGGGGACTTCGATGTGCTCGCAGACCTTGGGCAGCGTGGCGACCGCGTCGAGCAGGTCGTCGCGCATCCAGTTGGGATGGCTGGTGAGGAAGCGCAGGCGCTCCAGCCCGGCGATTTCGTGCACGCGGCGGAGGAGGGTCACCAGCGGCGTTTCCGTCGTCCCCGCAAACTCCGGCAGATCATAGCCGTAGCGGTCCACGATCTGCCCCAGCAGGGTGATCTCGCGCACGCCCTGCGAGGCGAGTTGCGTCGCTTCGGTGACGATCGCCTCCAACGGACGGCTGCGCTCCGGCCCGCGGCGGTACGGAATCACGCAATAGGTGCAGGCGTGGGAACATCCCAGCACGATGGGCACGTAGGCGCTCACGGCGCGCCCCTCCTCGGACGTCGGGAGCACGGTATCGGTGCGCCCCAGGGCCAGGCGGCGCGATTCCGCATCGGCGATGAGCGTTTGCGCCTCGTCGAGGAGCTCGCGTTGGGCGAGATACGCCCACAGCTCTGTGGGGTCCGAGGGCGGCAGGAAGAGATCCACCCAGGGGAAGCGTTGTTCCAGTGCCGCGACCTCTCGCGCGCCGACCATACAGCCCATCAGCGCCAACACCCGCTCTGGATGTTCCGCTTTGACGCTGCGCAGCTGCTGCAGGCGTCCCACCGCTTTATCTTCGGGTTGCTGTCGCACCACGCAGGTGTTGAGCACCACGATGTCGGCGTCTTCCGCGCGCGCCGTCGCCGTGTAGCCCAGGCGTTCCAATCCGGCGGCCACCCGCTGCGAATCGGCGAGGTTCATCTGACAACCGATAGTCCAAATGTGATAAGATCTGTGTTTTTCCATGTTAGCGTGTGCTGAGCCGCCAGGCTGTTCTCCTGGAAGCAAATCCTTTTGCGAAATAAGTGTCTTCAAAAATCAGCGAATCTCAAAATCACTCGCGTGGCAAAGGGTGCGCGAACTTCAGTTCGCTCTCAGGCCGTTATTTTCATGACCCGATGGTGAACCGCAGCTTCATGAAAACTCCTTCAAAAATGGCCCCGAATGGGCACGAATTTCACGAATCAGATCAGAAATTCCTTACCCCGGGGCTGCTACGTCCTCAAACAACGCGCTTCAGCGCGGTTGGCTCCTGTCAGGCTGGGGATTCCATCCCCAGCCGCAGCGGTGAGCTGTTGCAGCCTCTGCTCACGGGCTATGGCTTACAGGGTAACTGTTCAGCCACTGACTGAAAAACGGAAGATTCCCTGGCGACTGTTGAAGATTGAGCATCAACTTTTGCCCCCTATCCCCTTCCCCTTCCCCCCGCGAGCGCGGGGGGAAGGGGAACTTTTTTTGTGGGGTTTTGCAGGCGGGCGCCGCCCGCCTGCAAAACCCCCTATTTTTTTGCCGGGGGCAGGGGGTGGGGCAAAAGCTACAGATTACCAAGGTTCATCCATCGCCGTCGAACTACCTGATGCCAGGCTGAACAGTTACCGCACATTTTCATCCGCGGTGGTGTGCCGCAGGAACATGTCAACTCCTTCGATTCTCATGGCTTTTCGCGCCCGAAGCGCATTGTAACGCGAAACAGCGCCAGGGTCAAGGGAAAGGGAAATTTTCGTGGCGGTCTGACCCGCAAAGCGTCTGGAGGGGCGTTAGCGGCGCGATTCTGGCGGCGCCCGGCGGAGGGTGAGAGAGGGGACGTGCTTCTAAGTGTCACGGACGTGCAGCGTCGGGCGCTGCGCTACCTTTTCTCCCATTGTCGTGTCGCCGCGCGGATCAGCGCCTGGACTGCCGGGTCAGGGATGTCTTCCAGGTTCTGATAGAGCTGCTCATTTACGAAAAAGATCACGCCGCCGCCGGGCGCATTTTGGAGACGGAGGGTCGTGTGCGCTAACGCGGGGACTTGCGCCTGCAGCTCTTTCGCAATCTCCTCGATTTCCTTGGCGAGGTTGATTTGCGGGATGAAGATAGGCGCTGTGGAAGGACGTGACAGCCCCGGCTCCCGCAGCGCTGCGCCGGGTACGGGCGGCAATCCAGTAGTCGTCTCCAGGCTGCCGACGTCTGCGGCGGACGTCTGGGCGCGCTGTTTTTGCATATACGACCGGCTGAAGCCCGCCAGGATTTTCAGTGCATCCACGACTTGCTTTTGGGCAACGGGGTCAGGCACCGCTTCCAGGGAGCGATATACGATGCCATCCACGACGACTTCCCACAGCCCCTGCTGGTTGACGCGAACGGCGAGGGTGGCCGGTTGGGCGGCCGACTTCTTGTCGGCGCGGCCTTGTTCTCCAGAGGAACGCCGGAACATGCTCACAAGCCAGGCCGTCAGGCCGACGATGGCCAGTCCGATGAAGATGAAGAAGATTTCAAATGGGAAATCGTTCATAGTTGGTCTCCTCGGAAAATAGAGAGCAATGAGCCGTGAGTCGAGAGCTGTCGCAGTCACGGCTCACAGGGTAACTGTTCAGCCATGGGCTAAAAAACGCAAGGTTTCCTGGCGACTGCTGAAGATTGAGAATCAACTCTTGCCCCTATTCTCTGGCCCCTTCTCCCCGCGCAAGGCGCGGGGAGAAAGGGAACTTTTTTTTGTGGGGTTTTGCAGGCGGGCGTAGCCCGCCTGCAAAACCCCCTTATTTTTTCTCCCCTCCCCAACGGCGTTTGCGCCGTTGGGGAGGGGGCTGAGGGAGGGGCAAAAGCTACAGCAACAATGCGCTTCAGCGCGGTTGGCTCATGTCAGGCTGGGGATGGAATCCCCAGCCGAACCGTTGCAGCCTCTGCTCACTATTCACCACTCACAATTCACATTTTCGTGCTGGCGCGGTGTGCGCCAGCACAGGGCATCTTCTTTGATTATACGCCCAGGCGGCGATTTTGCGCAAGCGCTCAAGGCGCGGCCGGCGGCATGACGGTGTAGTTGATGCGCCGGCTGAAGTCGAACACGTAGGAGAAGATGCCCTGCTCTTCGAGAAAGCGCCTCAGTCCCACGCGCTGCACTGCGGCGAGATCAGCCCGCTCGCGGCGCCCCTCGCGCGTGCGGAGCTCCTTCCCCAGGAGGCTCAATTGCTCCGGGCGCGCCATCCAGCCGGTGTGCTGCGCGATGAAGGCAAGCAGGTTGCGGAGATAGGGTGCAATGGCGCCCTGCGGCTGACATTGATAACCGGCGAGCTGCAGATGTCGCGAGGCGACCTGTCCCGTGCCCTGGACGAAGCCGCGCTGCGCCATGCGTCGGTGCAGCGCCGCCATCCGCTGCTCGAATTCCGGCGTGTCGAGCGCGGCGAAGCTGCGCAGCAGGGAGGGCAACGGCAGCACGACCTGCAGCCACTCCGCCACGTTCCAGCGAAAACCGGCGCGCGGCGTCCCGTTCTTGAAGCTCTGCGTCTGCCCGTTGATGTAGGCCGAATCCGCCAGCCAGATGAGAGCTTCCGCGTGCGGATGCGCCGGGATCTCCACGGCGTAGAGCCACAGGAGAAAGTGGATCGTCCCCAGCGGGTATTTGTGGCGGAAGTGTTGACGGCTGATTCCTGCCAGGGTGTTGGGATTGCAGTTGTGGACGAATCCCGGCAGGGACTCGCCGGGGTCGAGCCGCGTGATGTGATGTCCCAGCGAACGCACTTGCGGATGATAGATGTCGAGATCGAGCCACAGCCCATCGAGCAGCTGTTCCCAGCTGAGCCCGGCGGCGTGATGGACACGGCGGTATTCATGATAGACGCCGGCGAGCTGCGCGCGCGGATGGGTGTGGAGGAAGAGCGCGGCGCTCAGCGCGGCGTCGAGGTCGTCGCCGATGATGAGCAGCGCCGGCTCGTCGTTGGGAGCGAGCCAGGGGAAGCGCTCCAGGATCGCGGCGCGGTCAAAGGGCTGGTGGCCAAAGGCCCCTGAGGCGGCACCGTCGCCGGAGGGCGGCTGTCTAGCCGATAGGGTCGCCATCCGTCGCTCCCCGTCGCCGTTTGAGGATCCGTTCCAGCGCCCAGCGCCCGCGCCCAAATTCCGCGGAGAGGATCTCGAAGGCGGCTTTTTTGGTCTTCCCCTCGGCGCGGAGCGCCTCATAGCGGGCCAGCAACGCCGTGATTTCCGCCTCGTCCCAGCTGCGCCCTTGATTGGCCAGCGTCTCCGTTTGGGGCTGACGCAGCTGGCCCAGCAAATCGCCGGGGGTGAGCGTCTGCAGCCGCGCCACGCCCCTGTCGAAGGCCGCCGGGGAGAGCTCGAAGCCGACGCAGCGCCGGTTGAGTCCCAACGCCACCCGCGCGGTCGAAAAGCCGCCCAGGAAAGGGTCGCAGATCAGGTCGCCCTCATGGCTGCTGTACTGGAGCATTTTGATCAACAGGGCGGTGGGCAATTCGTTCTTGTTCTTCACCTGTCCCGGTTTGTACTCGCGGTTGATGATCCAGACGTCTTCGCGATCCTGGTAATTGAGTGAGCCGCCGTCGGGGGCATTTTCCTGCAAGCCGTAGCGGCAGGTGAGGTTGAAGGTGCGCTTGCCGGGGCCGGGTTTTTCGTAGTAGAGGATGTGATAGTGCGAGGAGACGTACTTGGTGCGGGTGAAGACGCCGAAATTGTACTTCCAGATGAGGTGATTCACCTCGAGCAGCTCTGTGGCGCGCAGCGCGGCGAGGACGTGATACAGCTGCGTGTAGCCGGACACGATGTAGATCGCGCCGTTAGGCCGCAGGATGCGGGCCGCTTCGGCGATCCAGCGCCGGCTGAAATCGCCATAGTCGGCGGCCGGCACCTCGATGTAGCCGTCCATGACAAAGGCCTCGTTGCGGTTGTAGTGCTTGTGGAGCGTGTCCCCGGCGATGCCGTAGGGTGGATCGGTGACGATGAGGTCCACACTGCCATCGGGGAGGTGGACCTGGCAGCCGGTGATACAATCCTCGTTGTAGAAATGGCTGTCATGGATGATGACTTCGTTCACGGTAACCCCTGTGAAAATCGGCAAATCGGCAAACCCAAAAAATTACTTGCGTGGCAAAGGTGGTGCGAACTTATGAACTTTCACAATTCAATTCGGTAATCACGCCGTGGGCAAGTGCATTCATGATTTGTTTTCATAACGAGCAGTACATGGCGTTTCCCAAAAAATGGCCCGCGGATGCCCCCGGATAGAATTCCAAGAAGTTGCTCAGCGCTATTTTATTCCAAAGAGAGGGAGTGGCAATACTGGATACTGGTTGCTGGATACTGGTGGCTGGATGCTGGTTACTGGTTGCTGGATGCTGGATGCTGGTGGCTGGAAGCTGGTGGCTGGATACTGGTGGCTGGATACTGGTTGCTGGTGGCTGGATGCTGGATGCTGGTTGCTGGATACTGGTGGCTGGAAGCTGGTGGCTGGATGCTGGATGCTGGATGCTGGTGGCTGGATACTGGTTGCTGGATACTGGTGGCTGGTTACTGGGGGCTGGTTGCTGGGGGCTGGTTACTGGGGGCTGGTTGCTGGAGGCTGGTTGCTGGTTACTGGGGGCTGGGGGCTGGTTGCTGGATGCTGGAGGCTGGATACCCATCCTCCCATTCGACAAATTTCCCACCTTTGGGTATGATAGGGGTGCGGGGCCGGTCTTCGGCCTGGCCCCGGCGACCGTGGAATTCTCGCTGGGCGTCAGGATAGAAACGACGAGGTGAAAAATGCGCATGGTGTTGACCGGACATAAGGGACAGTTGGGCCGCGCGCTGTTGCCGCTGTTGGCGGGACATGAGGTGGCGGGCGTGGATCTGCCCGAATATGACATCACCGACCGGGGCGCGCTGCGCGCTGCGATCCGCGATTTTCGCCCCGACCTTATCCTCCATCCCGCCGCGATGACGGATGTGGAGGGTTGCGCGCGCGACCCGGACCTGGCGTACCGGGTCAACGGCATGGGGACGCAGAACGTCGCGCTGGCGGCCGCCGAGGTGGGGGCTGAGATGCTTTACGTGAGCACCAACGAGGTCTTCGATGGCCAGGCGACCGAGCCTTACCACGAATGGGCGCCGCGCAATCCCATCAACGCCTACGGGCGCTCCAAGCTGGCGGGGGAGTGGTATGTGCAGAACCTCCTCACGCGCTTTTACATCGTCCGCACCGCCTGGCTGTACGCGCCGGGCGGACGCAATTTTCCGCATCGCATCCTGCAGCTGGCGGACGAGCGCGGCAGCCTGAAGGTCGTCGCGGATGAGGTGGGCAATCCCACGTATGTCGTGGATCTTGTACGCGCCATCGCGGCCCTCATCGAGACGCACGCCTACGGCGTCTATCACGCCGTCAACGCGGGCGCCGCTTCGCGCTACGACTTCGCCAGGGAAATCCTGCGCCTCAGTGGACGGGAATCCATCCCCGTGGAGCCGCTCGCGCTAGCGGAGTTCCAACGCGCGAGCACGCCGCCTGCCTATGCGCCTCTGGCGAACAACGCCGCCGCGGCGCTCGGCATCACCTTCCGCCCGTGGCAAGCGGCCCTGGCGGAATTTCTGAGCGCGTGAGCGAGCCGCTCCGTGATGGGTGATTCGATCACTCCCCAACTCTCGGTGATCATCCCCAACTGGAATGGGGCGCCGCACTTGCCCGGCTGCCTGGAAAGCCTGCGAGCGCAAACCTGGCGGGATTTCGAGATCATTGTGGTGGACAACGCCTCGACGGATGCGTCGCTCGCCGTGCTGGCCCGTTACCCTGAGGTGCGTGTGCTACCGCTGGAGCGCAATCGTGGTTTCACCGGCGCCTGCAACGCGGGCTTGGCCGCCGCGCGGGGCGCCCTCGTCCTCTTGCTGAATAACGACACGGAGGCTGACCCGCGCTGGCTGGCCGAGATCGCCGCCGCCTTCGAGGCCCATCCCGACGTGGGGCTGATCGCCTCCAAAATGCTGCTCTTCGACCGCCGCGACACGTTTCACACCGCCGGGGATTTCGTTACGCTGGATGGTCTGCCGCACAATCGTGGCGTTTGGGAGCGGGATGAGGGGCAGTACGATCACCCGGCCTACGTCTTCAGCGCGTGTGGGGGCAGCGCGGCCTACCGGCGACGCACGTTGGAGGAGATCGGCCTGCTGGACGACGACTTCTTCTTTTCCCTGGAGGACGTGGACCTGGCGTGGCGGGCGCAGCTGGCCGGCTGGCGCTGTCTCTACGTCCCTTCGGCGGTGGTCTATCATAAACTCAAGGCTTCCGGCGGGGGCGTGACCGCTTCTTTCTATGACGGGCGCAATCGCCTGTGGGTGCTGGCAAAGAATTATCCGGCGGACCTCTGGCGAGCGCATTGGCGCGAGGTGTTGGGCGGCGTGAGGCATACTGGATGGGCTGCGCTAAAAGCGTGGCGCGGCAAGGAAGCGCGCGCCACCCTGCGCGGCATGGCGGCGGGCGTGGGCGGTTTGCCGCGGATGGCGCGCAAGCGGCGGCAGATCCAGGCGCAGCGCCGGGTCGAGCGCGCCTATCTGGAGCGGCTGATGTCCCCGCCCTATGAGATCGCCCTCCCGCCGGACTGACCCTGAGACATGCCGGCGACGCGACTTACACTTCCTCTCGTCAGGTCGTCTTCAGCCGAACCGGGAGGGTTCAGAACCATGCCAGGTAGAGCGTGCGCAGGCTCAGCAGCATGATCACCGCACCAACCAGGACGAGCAGCACCCGTGTCGGGAGTTTGCGGCAGACATAAGCCGCCAGCGGCGCGGCGATGATCCCCCCGCTCAGCAATCCTAAGACCGATTGCCAGTGCTGACTGAGCGCCGTCCCCAGCGTCAGGAGGAAGGTTACCGATTCAGCGAGGGTAACGAAGAACTCTGAGGCATTGACCGAGCCGATCATCTTGTGCGGCAACCGTCCGCTGGCGACCAGCGTGGTGGTGACAATGGGCCCCCAACCGCCACCACCGATCGCGTCGAGAAATCCACCTGCCAACCCCAGGGGGATGAACCAGTGCGCGGGCTCGCGGTCGTGGATTTCCAGCTTTTTCCACGCCATGAGCAGAATCCGTACCCCCATGATCAGCAGGTAGAGGGATACCAGGGGCTTGATCACGTCCGAAGGGAGAGTGGTCAGCACGTAGGCGCCCAATACGCCACCCAGCACGCCGGGAACGATGAGCCGTTTGAACACCTTGGCGTCCACATTGCCCAATCGGAAGTGTGAAAGCCCTGAAATGCCGGTGGTGAACATCTCCGCGATGTGAACGCTGGCGCTTGCCATGGCTGGCGGCACCCCCATGCTCAACAGGAAGGTGTTGGAACTGACCCCGTAGGCCATTCCCAGTGCTCCATCTATCATCTGCGCGACGAAACCGACCAACGCATACAAGAGGATTGTCTCCATGCTGAACTCTCCTTGATTTTGAGTCTCCGTGCCCTGTTTCGAGAGAACCTCTGGCGATCGGAATATTCGCTGCCGCATGAAGGGGGCTGGCAATTGAGCAAACAATGGGTGGAAAATGCGGCCCGGCTGCTGCCTCGCCCTGAAAATATTATAACCCGAATTGGCGCGTTGGGCGAAGCTTCAGCATGAAGGGGACGCAATCGCCGCCATCTCTCCGCTGCGGCCTGGTTCACGGCTGAACATGGAAAAACATGGACGGGAGAAATCTGTCCGTGAATGCTGGTCACGGCGCGGGTCAGGGGAAAAAGTGACTTGCTGCGGCGCCCTTGCTGCGACCGCCGGGCCGACTTGCCTTTTGGCGTGAATGCGCATAGAATGAAGCTATGTGAGGCGCTCATCAGGCGGATGGACGCGGGTGGCCGGGTTTATGATGAAAGGAGGCTGAAATGATGGTGGATCTGGATCGCACAGGCACTCTCGACGGATTGCAAGCAGCGCTGGGGCGTGTGTTACAGCATCCCGAGGTGCGCGGACTGCAGATTTTGGCTTCGATCAACAATCCCTGGTCGGCGGCTGAACTGGAAACGGCGCTCAAGCAGCTGCCCGTGCCGGCCTTTGGCGGCCTGTTCCCAGGCGTGATCTTCGAGGGACAGGCGTATGACGTGGGGACAGTCGTGGTGGGCCTGCCGACCGAACCGCTCGTGCGGGTGATCGGCGGCCTGGAGGATACCGGCACGGACTTCAAGGCGGCATTGGCCTCAGCCCTGCCCGAGGGCTGTCCGGGGCGCACGGCCTTCGTCTATGTGGATTGCACTGCGAGCGCCGTGGAAAACTTCCTCGCCGCGTTGTTCGAACACTGTGGCCCGGAGTACACCTACATCGGCGGAGGCGCAGGCGCGCTGGATTTTGTCCCCCGGCCCTGTGTCCTCAGCCATCAGGGGCTTTTTCAGGCCAGCGGGGTGCTGGCGGTGACCGACATGACCTGCAGCGTCGGCGTGTCGCACGGCTGGCGTTCGCTGGCAGGACCTTTCCTCATCACCGAAGCCAGCGGTCACCTCGTCAAAACCCTGAACTGGCGTCCCGCGTTCGAGGTGTACCGCGAAGTGGTCGAGGCGCATTCCGAAAAATCTTTCGACGAGATGCCCTTCTACGATCTCTCGAAATTCTACCCCTTTGTGCTCGGTCGTGTGGGCACGGAAGGGGTGGTGCGCGATTCGGTGAATAACACTCCCGACGGCTCCTTGCTATGTGTGGGCGATATGCCGGTCAATTCTCTGGTGGACATCGTGACCGGCACGCCGTACTCGATGATTCGCGCGGCGACCAGGGCGGCCACGACTGCCATGGAGGGCTTTGAGGGTGAGCGCGCTGACGGGATAACGCTGCTGATGGAATGCATCTCGCGTTCGCTGTGCCTGGCGGAGAGCCTGCCCCGCGAACTCGAGGCGGTGCGCGTTCCGGGACTGCCGCAGGTGGGCGTTCTCACCATCGGCGAGATTGCCAGCCGGGACAAGAACTACCTGGAATTCTTCAACAAGACCACCGTGGTGGGGATTTTGGCTCCGTAGTCGTCGCGGCAGCGCTGTGGGAAATGACTCAGGCCAGGGGAATCTTCCTGGCCTGAGTTTTTTGGCATGAGGCGACAGCGTGTAGTGGCGGGCCTTGCGCCCTCGACGGTTAGAATTTATCTTGGGGTGGACGTCCCGGTGTTCTTTCAGCGCCTGGCGGCGCGCCACCACCTGTACAGCGGTACGGCGATCAGCCCCGCCGCGACGATGAGCAGCCCCACCAGCAGCGGCGACACGCGGCGGGATGCCGCTTCCCCCTCAACGATGTGGCGTTGCGGGACGCTGGCTGCCGTGGGTTCCGTTGGCGCGCCCTGCGGCGCGCCAACGGAACCTGGCCTGTCGGTCGGCTCCGGCGTGAGCGTCGTCAGCCCCGTCGGGCGCGGCGTGGGCGTGGGCAGACGGATGGGGGTCGCGGTCGGCGGCAGGGTCGCCGTGGGGGTGAGGGTGGCAGTCGGCTCTGGCTCCGGTGTCTCCGTGGGCGTTGGCTCCGGCGTGGCAGTGGATTCGGGCTCCGGTGTGACGGTGGGCGGCTCGACCGTGGGGGTGGGCGGGGCTGGTTGCAGCTGGCGATATGGCTGCGCCAGCTCGCGGGTCAGGTGCAGGTACGTGTCGCCGTAGTTCTGCGAGGCCTCGATGGCAGTCCCCTCCAGCCATTCGTTGAAGCTGGTGATGACGACCCAATCGGCCTGACTCTCGATCGCGCCGTTCCAGGTGGCGCGATAATACGCGCCGTCGGCGCGCTCTCGCACGAAAGCGTCCGTGCGCCCGGTCGCCAGATCGTTGTATCCCGGCATCACCGTCGCGACCCAGTAGCGGCGGGCGCCAAGATTTTCCGCCCACTGCCGCACTTCATTGCCCCATCGCACCAGGACAGAGGCCGGGTCGTCGGACCAGGCGACGCTGTAGAGGTACAGCCCATCGAAGACTTGCAGCGCTTCTGGATAGATGCCTTCGGCGATCCACAGCATGTCGTGATGAGGATCAATCTGATCTCGCAGGCTTTGCCAGGTCTCGATGGAATAGAGGTTCTGACGCCAGAAGAAGACGACGGGCTTGCCCTCGATGCGCAAGAAAGCCGCGTGCGGCGCGTGTTGGTCTCGCACGACCAGCAGCGCGTGGGTGAGATCGTTGACATCGTGGATGAAAGGGCCGGCGAGATCCACCGTCAGGCTTGCTTTTAGCCCATGGACGGCGGCTTTTTCCAGCAGCACCCGGAAATTGGTCTCGGTCTGATTGTTCTCGACCTGCGGCCCGTACCAGTCGAGGACGAGCGCGTCAATGCCGGCGTCTTTGGCCATCAGAACGTGGGCTTCGATGGCGATAGGATCCGTGGAGAGGTAGGGCGCACGCGGCTGATCCGGCAACGGCAGCGCCCAGGTATTGGCGTCGAACCAGGCGTAGTAGAAGGCCAGGACGGGGCGTTCCGACTGTGCCTCCACTGCTGGGGCGGCCCGCAGCGGGAGGAATGGCGCGACCAACAGCACGATGCCGAGCGCTAGCCTTAGGGTTGTTTTGTGGGCGCGCATGATCTCCTCAAAAAATACGTAATGCGTAATGCGTAATGCGTAAGTGATCTCCTCGGAAAATAGAGATCAGCGAGTCAGCAGTCAGTGAATCAGCGAAAAAGCGAAAAGGCGAAAAATCACTTATGTGGCAAAGGGTGCGCGAACTTCAGGCCGCGCTCAGGCCATTATTTTCATTTGCGGTGGTGTGCCGCAGGAACATGTCAACTCCTCGGAAAATAGAGATCAGCGAGTCAGCAGTCAGCGAATCAGCGAAAGAATCACTTGCGTGACAAAAGTGGCGCCACTGACTGAAAAACGCAAGATTTCCTGGCGACCTTTGAAGATTGAGTATCAACTTTTACCCCCTATCCCCTGGCCCCTTCCCCCCGCGCGGCGCGGGGGGAAGGGGAACTTTTTTTTGTGGGGCTTTGCAGGCGGGCTACGCCCGCCTGCAAAGCCCCTTTATTTTTTCTCCCCCTCCCCAACGGCGTCGGCGCCGTTGGGGAGGGGGCAGGGGGTGGGGCAAAAGCTACAGGCCACAAAGGTTCATCCATCGCCGTCTGGCTACCTGACGCCAGGTTGAACAGCCACCGCACATTTTCATTATCTGCGGAATCTGCGTTCCTCGGCGTCCAATATCTCTGCTGGCGTGCTGCGGCGCTGACTTCAAGTATAGCGCAGGATGCCGAGACAACAACACCAACGCCAATTTCTCTGGACAGGTGACCCTACCTCAAGTATAATGGGGGCTGATGCACACGCGGCGTGGACTATACCTATACCGTGTCATAAACGCGGACGGTGAGCGGCCTCAGACGTCTGGCTGATTGCCGCTCACTGATCTCAAGATCTCAAGAATTGAAGGAGTCTCTAATGTCGGCAGTGGTTGACTTTCTGACCCAGGGCGCGGGCATGATTGTGGGATTTCTGGTAGCCCTCGTCCCCTTGATTATTTTGCATGAGTTGGGACACATGCTCACGGCCAAGGCCGTGGGCGTGTGGGTGCGCGAATTCGGCATCGGCTTCCCCCCACGGATCGTGAAACTGTTCCGCTGGCAGGAGACCGACTTCACTTTGAACTGGCTCCCGCTCGGCGGCTTTGCGGCGATGGAAGGCGAGGCGGCGATGCCGGCAGCGGCGGAGTCCGCCCCCGAGGAGCCATCCCCGGAGCAGCAGGCCTATGAAGCGGAGGCGCGCAAACACAGCCTTTACGCACAACCGCCTGCCCGCCGTCTGCCCATTTTTCTCAGCGGGCCGCTGATGAACATTCTCATCGCCTGGGTGGTGGCGGTTGCCCTCTACCTGCCAGGCCTGCCGGTCATTGACGCGATGGAAGTGCACATCACGGGCGTGGCGCCGAACTCGCCGGCGGAACTCGCCGGCATTCAGCCCGGCGATGTGCTCGTCTCGATCGGCGGGCAGCCGGTGGAGACCATGGATACCGTGGTCAATTTCACCACCGAACACCTCGGGGTCGAGATTCCCCTCACCGTGCGTCGCAACGGCGCAGAAATGACCGTGCGTTTGACGCCACGGACCAATCCGCCGGAGGGCGAAGGCGCGATGGGCGTTGCATTGCAGGGACAGGTGGTGGCCCAGCATTACGAGAAGCTCCCCTTCTCGCAAGCGGTGGCCAGAGGTAGCGGGCTTTTCTGGGAGAGCGTGAAACAATTGATCCGGCTGCCGGCGGACCTCATCAGCGGCGTGCTGCCCTGGGCGACGGCGCGCCCCATTGGCATCGTCAACATCAGCCGGCTGAGCTATGAGACACTCCAGATGAGCGCCGATACCGGCACGTTGCTTCCCATCCTCAGCCTGGTGATGAGTGTGAGCCTGAGCCTGGGCATCTTTAACCTGTTGCCGGTTCCCGCGCTTGATGGCGGCTACATCTTGTTCACCCTGGTGGAAATGATTTCGGGCAAAGCCATGACCCCGGCGCTGCAGGCACGCCTCAACTACGTGGCGATGCTGCTGCTGTTGCTGATCTTTGCGGCGGTCACCGTGTTGGACATTCTCTATCCGGTGAGTCTGTTCACTCCCTGAAAACTGTCGAAGGCGAGAGCGATGGCCACATCACGAAGTGTGAGAAGCGTTAAAAGCATGGAAGCCCTCTGGCGGGCTTTGGAACAGGAACACGTGGCCCCCCGGGCCGTGGATCTGCCGCACCTTTCCGGCCTCGATGCTGAGGAGCTGCGGCGCTTTGAGCGCGCCTGGCCCGCAGTGCAGCGCGCGGAGCGACGGCGGATGTTGCAGACGTTGGCGCAGCTGGCGGAAGATGATTTCGAGATGGACTTCAACGCCATTTTCCGGTTGGCGCTGCGCGACGAGGACCCTGACGTGCGCATTGCCGGCGTCGAAGGATTGTGGGAAGACGACGACGTGCTGCTCCTGCCCGACTTGCTGCGGCTGCTGCTCGACGAAACCCTCCCCGAGGTCCGCGTCGCGGTCATCCAATGCCTGGCGCATTTCGTCTTGTTGGGCGAGACGCGGAAGCTTCCCCCGCAGTCTTTTCGTCAGCTTTGCCAGGTCTTGTCCTTGATCCATCAGAACCCCCTCGAAAACCTGGAGGTGCGGCGGCGGGCGCTGGAATCGCTGGCCTACGCCAGTGTGGCTGAGCTGCCGGCCCTCATTCAGGCGGCGTACCTCCATCCGGCAGAGGCCATGCAGATCAGCGCCGTCTTCGCCATGGGCCGGAGCGCCGATCTGCGCTGGCGGGAGATGGTGATGCGGCAGCTCCATCATCCCAGCCCGGCGATGCGCTACGAGGCCGTGCGCGCGTGTGGTGAGCTCGCGACGCGAGACGCCGTTCCCGAGCTCATCGAGCTGGCGGATGATGTAGACCTCGAGGTGCAGGAGGCGGCGTTGTGGGCCCTGGGGCAGATTGGCGGCGACCTGGCGCGTCTCACCCTGGAACGCTATCTCAAGGCAGAGAGTGAGGCGCTGCGCCTCGCGGCGGACGAGGCCCTCCAGGAACTGGAATTCATGCATGGCTCTCTGGACACTTTCTTCGGCCCGCCGGAGGATCTCATCACCGAAAGCGACCTGCCCTGGGATTTCCGTCCGCGGCAGCCGGCGGCGGAGGATTTCGCGGGTGACGAAGATGAGGGCGATGAGGACGAGGGCGCGGCCTTGTGGTTTGAGGATGAGGACGAGTTCGAGGACGACGACGAAGACGCCGCCGATGACGAGTACGATGAGGAGGACGCCGATGACTGAGGCGACCTCCCTGCGCTCAAGGTTGCGCCGCCTGGCGCTGCTCCTGAGCGTGGGCGGATGGTTGCTGCTGCCATTGCCGATGCGAACGCTGGCACAGGGGGAAGTGGCGCTCGCGCACGAGTACACCTATGGGCAGAGCGCTCGCTTCACGGCGACGCTGCCTCCTGGCCTCGCCATCACCGAGGCGCGTTTCTTCCTGCGCGTCCCCCGCCCCGGCCTGGCGGATACGGAGATCATCGTCCCGGCGCTCGGCGAGGGGCAAGCGGTCGTCGAGCGGGATTTGCGCCTCAAACCGTTCCCGCCTTTCGCCGAGCTGACCTATTGGTGGACCTTCACCGACGCCGACGGGAACCCCCATCAGACTGAGTCGGTCTCCTTCCTGTACGAGGACAATCGTTTCGTCTGGCAGGAGCTGCACGAGGGGCCCTTTACGGTCCGCTGGGTAGCGGGGACGCCGGAGCAGATGGTTGAAGCGCTGGATGTGGCGCGCGAGGCCACGCAGAAGATCACCGCGCAGCTGCGCATCGCGGATCCCGGCGACATCCTGTTCTACATCTACCCTTCGACGGCGGATTTGCAGGCGGCGCTGCGGCTCACCGGCAACGAGTGGTTGGCGGGGATGACGCTGCCGGAAGTCGGCGTGGTGCTGTTGGCGATTCCCCCCACGGAGGGCGCTTCCGCGCAGCTGCAGGCGGATCTTCCCCACGAGCTCACCCATCAACTGCTCTATCGGCAGCTGGGGGATGCCGGCTACGCCGCTCTGCCCATCTGGTTGAGCGAAGGGCTGGCTTCGGTCTTCGAGCAGGGGGCGGATGCCAACCGCATGGCGACGTTGCAGCAGGCGCAGGAGGAAGGGCGACTGCTGCCGTTGGCGGATCTGTGTGAGCCTTTCTACGCGCTCGACACGGAGCGATTGCGGCTCGCCTATGCGCAGAGCTACAGCGCGGTGAGCTATCTCCAGGGGGTCTATGGCTGGTCAGGCATTCATGCGCTGGTGCAGGCCTACGCCGATGGGCGCGAGTGTTCCGCCGGAATGCAGCACGCGCTGGGGATTGGCCTGCCGACTTTTGAGCGGCAATGGCGCGCCTGGCTGGCTCAGGGAGGGCGCACGACGACCGATGGCGCACAACGCTGGGTGGCCATGCGTCTGGCCGTGCGCGATCTGGCGCCGTGGCTGGTGCTGGCGGGCGTTTTGATGTTGCCGGGGGTCCTGGCGTGTTTCCACCGTCGTGGCTCCCGTCCGGCGTTGCCGGGATGATCCGCCGGGGCGCCGGCGCGTCTAGGACGTCTCGCGGGGCCGCGCCCACAGGCGCGCCAGGTTGAGGCACAACTGCACGGACCTCGCCATATCCTGCACGCTGATCCACTCCAGCGGCCCGTGGCTGTTGAACATCCCCGTGAAGAGATTGGGGGTCGGCACACCTTTGGCGGTCAACCCCGCGCCGTCGGTGCCGCCGCGTATGGGACGGATCAACGGCGCGATCCCCAGGGGGCGCAGCGCTTCCAACGCCAGTTCCACGGGGCGCAGGTCCTTCTCCAGGCCATAGCGCATGTTTCGGTACTGCGGCGTGATCACACACGTGATGCGCGCGCGCGGTTCCTCGGCCTCTAGCGTTTGGGCGATCTCGCGCAAGCGCTCCCCGTGCGCCTGCAACTGTTCCAGCTCAAAATCCCGCAGCGTGAACCCCAGTGTCACCTCGGCGGCGGTTCCCTGAATCCGGTAGGGATGAATGTAGCCCTCCCGCCCCTCGGTCATCTCCGGGCTGAGCTCCGCCGGCAGCGCGTTGAGGAAGCGTCCCGCCAGCCGCAGGGCATTGACCAGTTTCCCTTTGGCGACGCCCGGATGGACGGCGATGCCAGTGATCGTCACGATGGCCTTGTCGGCGGAGAAAGTCTCGTAGGTAATTTCGCCCGCCTCCCCGCCATCGAGGGTATAAGCGACGTCGGCGCGGAGGTCCTCTGGCGTGAGGTGCTCGACGCCGCGGCCGATTTCCTCATCAGGCGTGAAGCAGATGCGGAGGGGGCCATGGGGGATTTCGGGGTGGCGCAGCAGCTTCGCCGCCAGCGTCATGAGGATGGCGACGCCCGCCTTGTCATCTGCCCCCAGCAAGGTCGTCCCGCTTGCCGTGATGAGGTCTTCCCCAATTTTGCCTGCCAGCTGCGGATTTTCCTCTGGCCGCAGGACCTGCGTTGGGTCATCGGGGAGGACAATGGGGCGCCCGTCATAGTTCCGGTGGAGGAGCGGCTTCACGTTCGCGCCGCTGAAGTCTGCCGCCGTGTCCACGTGAGCGAGAAAGGCCACCGTCGGCGCGGCGACGTCCTCCGTCGCCGGAAGCGTCGCAAAAACGCAGCTGTAATCGCTGAGGGCGACTTCCGCCGCGCCCAGCTCACGCAGCTCGTCGGCGAGCACGCCGAGCAGACGGCGTTGCCCCGGTGTGCTAGGAACTGTGGATGAGGCTTCGTTGCTTTGGGTGTCATAGCGCACGTAACGGAGGAAGCGCTCCACCAATTCCTGAATCTCGGTCGCGTTTAACGGGATATTCTCAAGCATCAGGGTATCCTTTCCCCCGCGCCAGGCAGTTATGTGGGGTGTTCCTCGCTGGCAGCGGGGAGAGTGTACAACGGTAGCGCGATGTAGAACGTCGAGCCCTTGTTCAGCTCGCTCTCCAGCCACACGCGCCCGTGATGGTGTTCCACAATAGACTTCACCAGCGCCAATCCCAGGCCGGTGCCGGCAATGTCGGTTGTCTCGCGGCGTTTGATGCGGTAGAACTTCTCGAACAGGCGCACTTGATTTTCGGGTGTGATGCCGATGCCGGTGTCGCTGACGCGGACGATCGCCACATTCTCGCTCAAATCCATGCCGACGGTGACCGTTCCGCCCGCAGGGGTGTATTTGACGGCATTATCCACCAGGTTTGCGATGGCCTGCCGCAGCAGCGTGCGGTCGCCGAGGACGGTGGCAGAAGCGCGCTGGGCGAGCGACATGCTTGCTCCTGGCTCAGGCAGGACTTCCTCGAGCAGCTCCCGCCCTTTCTCTGCCAGCGCTTCGGAGGTGATGGGCCGGGGCGGCTCCAGTTTGAGCGTCACGCCTTTGGCGAGGGCGCGGGCGCGCATGGTGTCAACGGCTTCGAGCAGCACCAGCCCCAGCCGACAGGGCTCCTGGCGAATTCCCAACCCCGCTTCGACGCGCCGCAGGTTGAGCAGATCGTCAATCAAGGCGCTCATCTGTTCAATGCCTTCCAGAATGCGGCCCTGATATTCCTGCTGCTTGTCGTTGAGCTCGCCCACCATCGTGAGCATGGTCACGTAGCCGCGCATGAAGGTGAGGGGGGCGCGCAGGTCATGCGAGACCGTGGAGACGAAATCCGTCTTCATCTCGTCGAGCTCTTTGAAGTGGGTCACGTCGCGCATCACGGCCACCCATCCGGCAGGCTGTCTCTCCACGTCAGAGCGGGCCCGGGTCGTCGGCAGATCCTTGATCGGCGCGATGCTGGTGTAAAAGGTGCGGCGATCCGCCAGGGAGAATTCCACAGCCGAGGGTGTGGGGGGCAGCTCCTCTTCCAGCCGGATCACGGCCTCGACCAGGGGGATGGGAAGATTCAGCGCCTGGATCGGTCGCCCGTAGGTGGTCTCGTCGAGATTGAGCAGGGTCTGCGCTGCCGGGTTGGCCAGCGCCAGACGGCGGGCGCGATCAATGACAATGATGGCGTCGGTCGTGCTTGCCAGAATGGCCGCCAGCCGTCGCCGGCCGTCTTCGGTAGCCTCAAAGAGGCGGATGTTTTCCACGAGCACCGCAGCCTGGTTTGCCAAAGTGTTGAGGAATTGGACCCGGCCCTCGTCGAAAGCCTGGGTGCTCAGGGCGCCGATCCACAGGACGGCCACCAGGCGGTTCTGCAGTCGCACGGGGAACGCGGCGAGGCTGCGCAACGCGCTGCCGGCGAGGGTCACCTCGCTGGTGTCGCGCACGTCTTGTTCAATGAAGGGGTCGCGCCGCCGGGAGACAATCGCTACCAGGGCTCGATCCAACCCCTGAAAGGCGGGGTCGCTCAGGCCGGCGCTGAAGACCCGTGACCGCTCTTCATTCTCCAGCACGATGAGATGGGCCACGGCGGCGCCGGTTTCCTCGAGGACGCCGTCAAGGATCAACGGCACTCCCTGGTCCAGGGTGAGCGTGGCCGAGACCGATTGGGAAATCTGCACCAGCAGGGAGAGATCGTTGATGCGGTCCTTCAGGCGTAGCCGCATTGCCTCGAAGGCCGAGCCGAGCTGCGCTACCTCGTCCTCGCCGACGATGTGGACGGGGGTTTCCAGATTCCCTTCGGCGATTTGATCGGTGGCGACGGCCAGGGTGTGCAGGGGCTGTGTGATTCGCGCTACCAGGAACGGCATCAGGATCAGCAACAGCACCCCGACGGGCAGCTGCACCAGGAGCAATGGTCGGAAAATGGAGCTGGACATCTCGAACACGACCGCATACGGCAGCTGCATCACGACGGTGAAGGGCGTGCCGGCGATGTGTCGCGTGTAGTAGAGCGTGGCCTCGCCGGTGCCGGGCGAGAAGTCCCGATAGGCCGTGCCGGCGCCGACTTCCCATGTGGGGACGTTGGGGTTGATGCTCCACGGCCGGAGAATGGCTTCCGGCTGCGGGTGCAGGATGATCAGGCCCCGGTCGTCTATCACAAACCCCTGGCCAACACCCCAGGTGGCCTGTAATCCCGCCAGGACGCGCTTCATTTCGGGGTTGGTGTTGAGTTCGACGCGGCCAAGCAACGCGCCGGGGACGGCCCCGTTCTCCTTACTGAAGAGGGGTTGAACGAAGGTCATGCGCACTTTGCCGGAGGGCAGCCTGGTCACCCGCGCCGGTTCGGCCATCTCGAATTGCAGGGCTTGATTCACTACGGGGATTTCTTCGGGGGTGAGCTGCCGATCCCCGGCATCTTGCGGAGCGCTGGCAATGACCTGTCCCTCGGCATTCACGAGCAGCAATTCCTGGAAGAAGGGGACTAGCTGGCGGTCGGCTTCGAGGAGGCTCTGTTGCATGTGCGGGTCGAGCATGAGAGGATTGGCCGCGAATTTCTCCAGCAGGTTGCGGCCGGACACGCCGAAGTGGGCGATGTTGTCACCGGCGATGGCGGCAGTGCGGTCCAGCTCCTCGAGCGCCTGTTCGCGCGCCAGCTGCATCGCGCGATTGGTCACCATGAACATGGAAAGGAAGACGCTGCCCAGGATGAGGGGCAGGAGCGCGACGAGGAACCGGGCCCGCAGGGAGCGCTGCGTCAGGGGAATGGTATCGGCGCGCCAGCGGGGCCGCAGCTGCGGCGCGACCGCCCAAAGGAGGGTGAGGACGAGCCCGACTGCCAGCCCACAGACCAGCCACAATCCCCCGCCGGTGTTGATGGGGCCGAGCAGATGCTCCAGGGCATCCAATCCCAGCGGGGGAATGGCCTCTACGACCCGGTTCAGGCTCAACAGGAGCAAGAGCGTCACACTGCCGGCCGTGGTGGCGATGACGGGCAGGCGGATGCGTTGGAAGAAGGGGCCCACATAGGGGTGATGGATGATCGCGCCGGTACACACTCCCCAGGCGGCGTAGGCGAAGATGTCGTTGAAAGAGAGGAGCGTAAAACGCGCCTGGAGCACTCCCAGGACCCATCCCGCGACGAGGCCTGGCCCGGGACCCCACCAGATTGCGATGGCGACGACGCCGCTCAGGGCCACGAGGGAGACGGCGGGAGGGTAAGCCAGCTGCGTGAGCGGCGCCGTGGGGATGAAATCGTGCAGGTCGGCGGCAAGCACCCCGACGCCGGCCGTGGCGCCGATGAGCAACACTCCCAGCCCAAGGAGCCAGAGTTGTGTTTTGGAGCGGTGAAAATCGGTGCGCCGTTTGTAGATCAGCCAGAGACTCAGCAGCGTGTACAGACTGGCCAGCGCAATCCCTGGCAGCTTGTGGGGAAAGACGAGAGTGAATTTCCCCGGCGTGACCCACCAGGCGAACTCAAGCCCCATGGTTTTCGCCTTTGCGACCGTTGTTGTGGCGTTTTGAGAACCCTGTCATCTCGCCACAATGATACACCGACCTGCCGAGAAGTACAAGCGCGCGTTCTGCCACGTAAAATCTGAGCGATTGTTCGGCCACCGATTAAAAATGGCGTAGATTCCGGCACTGCTGTTGTAGGCCTTGCAGGGAACGCCGCCAGCTGTAACGCAGGCGGCCCGTCGTGGTGCAACGGGCCGCCTCACCTCTGAGACCGATTTCAGGCGTTGAATGTCGGGGATCGTCAGTTATCCCAATCGTCCTCGTCCTCGTCCTGCTCTTCGTAATCCAGATCGTCCTCGTTGTCCTCGTCATCGTAGAACGCCCAATCGAGTTCGATCGGGTTCACATCAATGATCTCAAGCATCTCATCGCAAATGGGACAGGTGATATACCGTCCGATTTTGACTTGTCCTGTCACCTTAATCGTCTCTCCGCAGGACGGACATACTGCCGAAGCCATGTTTAACCTCCTCACCGGTATGTTGCCTGAATGACAGGCTGTTGTGCTGTGGGCCTGTCGCCTGTGCTTGTTGACGTTGGCCCTCAGCCCAAGTGTCGCTTGCATCATAGAGGAGAGCTGTATAAAACCTGTGTTAAACCTGTGTAATCTCTGTGTCAAAACATCGGCAACCTGCGATTTTCATAACGCCAGGCCTTTGAGAGTGGTACGGGGCCTCTCTGGAAGTTTCACTCTTGCGGATTGAAAGTATAGCCAATGCCGGCAATGGTGAGGATGAAACGCGGCTGGCTGGGATCTGGCTCGATTTTGGCGCGCAGGCGTCGGATCAAGCCGCGAACCAGGTCCCGTTCCCCTTCTCCCGTGTAACCCCAGACCTGCTCGACCAGGATTTCAGCCGGCAGGACCTGCCCGCGATGGATCATCAGCGCGTAGAGCAGGCGGAACTCCAGCTGCGTGAGCCGCTTGGGGCCCAGAATCCCCACTTGCACGGTGCGCGTTGCCGGGTCCAGCGTCAGATCGCTGATGGTGAGGGTCGGCAGCGTGAAGAAGGGCAGCCCGGCCGCGCGGCGCAACAGGGCGCGCACCTGGGAGATCAACAGCCGGGGGGCGAACGGCCGGGTCACGACCAGATCGGCGCCGGATTCCAGCAACAGCGCGTGCATCGCCTCCTCGATCTGTTCGGCGACGAGCACCAGGGGGATTTCCGTCTGGGCGCGGATCATCCGCACCTGCGCCAGCGGGGAACCGGCGGGCATGGCCAGGAGGATCAGATCGGCCGGCATCTCTGGCTGATTCTGCAGCGCGTGTTCCAGATCCGTCGAACGGGTGACGGTCATGCCGGCGCGCTGGAGGATCAGCGACAGGATGGCCGCTTCATCCGGATCTTGAGACACCAACAGGGCGCGCATGTGAAGGGATGACTCCGTGTGTCGCGCAGCGGCCGTCGCTTCAGATCTGGGCGGCAATCTGCGCGGCGATTTGCGCGTTGTTGAGGAGCAGGCTCTCGTTGGCGCGGCGACTGCGTGCTTCGCTCAGGGTAACCAGGCGGGCCAGCAGGTATGGCGTCAGCTGCTTGCCGGAAATGCCCTGCGCTTCGGCTTCGGCGACGGCCTGCGCGATCAGCGGTTCGATCTCCGGCGCCGGGATTTCAGCTTCTGGCGGCACCGGCGCGGCGACCAGCAGCCCCTGGGACAGGCCTAACGCGCGTTGACTGTCATAGACGGCGGCGACTTCGGCGGCGTGGGTGACGCGCTGATCTACGGGCAGGCCCGATTCACGGCTGTAGAAGGCCGGGAAGGTCGCAGTTTGCCATCCCAATACCGGCACGCCCCAGGTCTCCAGGAATTCTAGCGTGCGGGGCAGGTCGAGGATGGCTTTGGCGCCCGCGCAAACGACGATCACGGGCGTCGTCGCCAGCGTGGGCAGATCGGCGGACACGTCCTCGGGATGCCCGCGATGCACGCCGCCAATTCCGCCTGTCGCGAAGACGCGCAAGCCGGCGCGTTGGGCGAGCAGCATCGTTGCGGCGACCGTCGTCCCGCCGTGCAGGCCGCGTAGCCGTGCCAGGGGCAGGTCGCGGATGCTGGTCTTGAGGGCGGTCTCGCGCGCCAGGCTCTCGATTTGAGCTTCGGTCAGGCCCACCGTGGGGCGTCCTTCCCACACGCCGATGACGGCGGGGATTGCACCGGCGGCGCGAATGGTTTCCGCCATGCGCCGGGTGATTTCAAGATTGGCCGGATAGGCAAAGCCATGGGTGATCAGCGCCGATTCGAGCGCCACGAGCGGGGCGCCGTTGGCAAGCGCCGTCTGAACTGTTTCGGCAATGGCGATGGGCATGATTTCCTCCCTTAATTGCGGACCGCGTCAGGGACGCAAGAGACGTGCTGCCAGGGCAGCGTAAGCGCCGGCGGCGCTGTAAACCTGTTCCAGGGGCACATTTTCATTGCAGGTGTGGGCCAGATTGGGATCCCCCGGTCCGAACCCCACCGTGGGGATGTGGGCTACCCCCGCCGTGTAGGCGCCTTCCGTGGCGAAATGCCACTTGCTCAGTCCCGGATGCAAGTTCACGTCCCGCGCGGCCTGGAGCATGGCGGTGATCAGCGGGTGATGTTCGTCCAGCGCCCAGGAGGGCGAGGCGCGGCGGGCGCGGAGGACTTTGCCGGTGTGCGTGCGTACTTCCTCCTCAATGACGGCAACGGCAGCACGCACCCCTTCGCGGGCGATGACGCGCTGAATTTCGGCCAGGGCCAGGGCCTCGGTCTCGCCGACTGTCAGTCGCCGGTCAATGATCAGCTCGCAGCGTTCGGGGATGGCGTTGCGGCTCACCGCGTGAGAACGGATGTCGGTCACGGCCAGCACCCCCGTTCCCAGGAAGGGATCTTCGGCCAGCTGCTCCGCGAGGATTTCCAGGCCGAAGATGACCCGTGCGGCGGCGTAGATGGCGTTTTCCCCCAACTCGGGCCGGGCGGAATGCGCCGATTTGCCCTGGAGGGTGAGCTGGATTTCCAGATGCCCGCGCTGCGCCCGCACTACCTGCAAATCCGAAGGTTCCGCGATCACGACCCACTGCGGGTGCAGGCCGCTTTCCTCCAGAAACGCGCGCGTGCCGACGCCCTCGGCAGGCTCTTCCAGGCCGACGGTGGCCACCACCACCTGTCCCGCCAGGGGCGCGCCGGTGCGCAGCAGGTGCGCGGCGCCGTAGACGGCGGCCGCCAACCCACCCTTCATGTCACAGCTGCCCAGGCCGTAAAGTCGTCCCTGTTGCACTTCAGCGCTCCAGGGATCCACTTTCCAGCGCCCCGGCTCGGCGACGGTGACGGTGTCCATGTGCGTATTGAGCAGCAACGTCGGCCCGCTGTCGTTGCCGACCCGCCCGCTGACGTTGCCGGCGGAGTCCATGTTCACCCCGGCAAAGCCAAGGCGCTGCATTTCCGCCTGCACCAACGCCGCGACGGCGCCTTCTTGCCCGGGCAAACTGGGCGTTTGCACAAGGCGTTGCAAAAAATTCAGGAGCGCCTCAGTCTCGGTAGGGGAAAGTTGCCAGGAATTCATACTGTGATCCTTATGCTGAGTATTTTTGGTTTAATACGCCCCTTTGGCCAACAGCACTTTGGGGAGGGTACGCAGGAGAATTTGGAGATCGAGCCATGGCGACCAGTGTTCAATGTAGTAGATGTCCAGCAGCGCCATTTCGTCGAAGGTGAGGTCGCTGCGCCCGCTCACTTGCCAGAGTCCCGTCATGCCGCCGGGCACCGAAAGTCGCTGCATGTGCCAGGGTTGATAACAGGCCACTTCCGAGGGGACAGGCGGGCGGGGACCGACGAGGCTCATCTCGCCGCGCAAGACGTTGAGCAGCTGCGGCAGTTCGTCCAGGCTCGTGCGGCGCAAGAACGCTCCGACGCGGGTGAGGCGGGGATCCTCACGAATTTTGAAGAGCGGGCCGTCGGCTTCGTTGAGCGCCAAGAGCTTTTGCTGTTCCTCTTCCGCGCCAACGCGCATGGAGCGGAATTTGATGATGGGGAACTGCTGATGGCCCTTGCCCACCCGTAGTTGGGTGAAGAACACCGGTCCCGGGGAATCGAGTTTGATGGCGATGGCGATCAGCGCGAACAGCGGGGCGCCTATCACCAGGCCAAGAACGGCGCCGACAATGTCCACGGCGCGTTTGAAGATGAGGGCCGCCGGGCTGAACGCGATTTCGCGCACGCTGACGAGGGGCACGCCGCCCAGGTCGCTCACCTCGACCTGGCTCAGGCTGAGTTGGAACAGGTCAGGCACGATGCGCGCCACGACGTGCCGTCGTTCACATTCCCGCAGCACATTCAGAATCCGCCGATGGAAGGTCCACGGCAGCGTGATCAGCACTTCATCCACCGCCTCGGTCGTGATGATGTCCGCCAGGCTATCTAGCGAGCCCAGGCCCTTGATGCGGCCGATTTCCTTTTCACCTTTGGCCGGGTTGTCGTCCACATAGCCGACGATGTGATATCCCAGCTGCGGCTGCGCGACGATGTTGCGGATCACCCGCCGGCCCACTTCCCCCGCCCCCACGATGATGACGCGCTTCACCCCGATGCCCTTGCGGAACAGGTGTTGTTGGATGAGCAGGATCGCCGCCCGGTCTAACGACATCAGGATGATGATGCCGATGCCCGCTTCCAACAGCAGCAGGCGCGAGTAGACGAGGGGCCGGGAGACGAAAGCATAGGCCAGGATCAACACTAACGCGGTCGTGACGGCGTTGACGATGCGGGTGACGTGATCGAGCCAGCTGCGTCCGCGCCACTGGCGGTAGGCGCCCTCTAGCCACAGAATGCCGGGGATCAGTCCCACGAACAGCACGCCGAAGGGCGTGTAGGCGCGCAGCGGGGCATCGTAGACCACGTCTACGAACCATTGCAGGCGGTAGCGCAATTCGTATGCCAGCAACAGGCCCAGCAGGATCATCGCGATATCCAGCGGCATGACCCACCAGGGGCTCGCGTCCTTGTGTTTTTTATGTTTCTCATTCATGGTGCAGGAACGTTGGATTGAACTCATGAAGGTAGCAGGGTGCGGTAGAGGGTCGCGGTTTGACGGGCCGCGGCAGGCCAGTTGAATTGCGCCGCATGGGCGGGGCCACGTTCACGCAGGGTTTCGCGCAGCGCCGTGTCGTGCAGCAGGCGTTCCATGCCGGCGACAATGGCTTCCACGTCATCGGGCGGCGCCAGCAGCGCCGCGTCGCCGGCAGCTTCCGGCAGGGAAGCCGCATGGGCGGCCAGCACCGGCGTGCCACAGGCCAGCGCTTCCGCGACCGGCAGCCCGAATCCCTCATAGTACGACAGGTAAACAAACATCGTAGCTGCATTATACCAGAGTGCCTGACTGTCGGCGGGGACGTAGCCCGGAAAATGGACCCGCTCTTGCAGGCCCAGGCGCTCGACTTCGGCGAACAGCGGCTCGTAGAGCCACCCCTTCCCGCCGGCCAGCACCAGGTGCAGGTGCGGGTCGCGCAATTGAGCGAAAGCGCGCACCAGCGTGAGCAGGTTCTTGCGCGGTTCCAGCGTCCCCAGGTAGAGGATGAAGCGTTCGGGCAGCCCCTGCGCCTCACGGAAGCGGGCGACCTCGGCGGGCGGAAGCGGGCGGAAGCGCGCCTCGATGCCGGGGTAGACCACATGGATGCGCTCCGGCGGCGTCCCTAGCAGCGCCGTGATTTCGTGAGCCGTGAAGTGTGAGATCGTGAGGATGGCCGCGGCGCGACGGGCGGAGAGCCGCGTCAGCGTGCGGAGATACATCCCCTTGCTGCGCTGGAAAAATTCCGGGTGGCGGATGAATCCCAGGTCCAGGATGGTGAGTACCTGCGGACAAGGGCTGAGCAGCGGGCCGATGAAGGCCGGCGCGTGGAGCAAATCGGCCTTGAGGCGCGTCAGCTCCCATGGCAGGCAGGTCTGTTCCCACAGGATGCGGAGAGCCGGGTGGTGTGTGGGAAATCGTGAGGGCTTGATCGGCATGGTGATGTCGTCAGGCAGGGCGCGAGGTCCTGTCAATGCCAGATAGCGCAGACGGTCGTCGGGTTGCAACTCACGGAGCAGGTTCAAGATATAGGCATGGATGCCGGCGCTGCGATAGGAAGCCTCACCCGAAACGAGCTGCGCATTGAGGGCCACCAGAGATTGCGTTCCCATTACGATTTATTATAGGCGCAATATGTTGTATGACAACGTCGGTTTACTTGCCAGTCCAGTGTTCCGCGTTAAAATGCGAGGAGCGTCACGTGCGGGAGGTCGGCGGTCCCCCCTGGGTGGCGCAAATAACGTGGAAACGTGGACACGTGCGAACGTGTGAACTTGAGCACGGGTTCTATTTTCAGAGGAGACGAGCGATGTCTGATCAGCCGGAAGTCGGGGCCTTGCACGTCATCGTTCATGGCGTGGTGCAGGGAGTGGGATTTCGCTATTTCGTGCTCCGGCGCGCGCAGCCATTGGGATTAACCGGTTGGGTGCGTAACCTCCCTGACGGCACGGTCGAAATCCGCGCGGAAGGGCCGGTGTCCAAACTGCAGGAGCTGCTCGCAGCTTTGCCGTACGGGCCTTACGGGGCGCACGTGGACCGCGTCGAACACCTGGCGGCCGTGCCGACCGGTGAATTCACGGATTTCTTGATTCGTTAAATGCACTGAGGCGATGCTCTTGAAAAAGCCGGCTACAATTGCCTGGATGGTACTGCTCCTGTCGTTCATCGCCTGCCTGGGGTTGGCGATTGGGACGCCGTTACTGGTACGCTGGTATCTTGGCAACGCTACCTATCCCCTGCAGGTGATTATTCAGCCGCGCGGCGGGATTGTCGGCATCCAGGAGAAGGGGCGCGGCGATGTGGCGCTGCTGAGCGACACGCGCGAAGTCCCCCGACAGAGCCGCATTGTACTTTCTTCCGCCGACGCCGAAGCGTTTTTGCTGTTCTATCTCCCCATGCGCCCCGATACCCCTGTCGGCACGCTCCAGCTCTACGGCGAGACAGACCTCACCTTCCTCTCCGCGCGCACGCCGCGTTTTACGACGCACAGCGAGCTGCCCCATCAACTCGTGCTTCAGGTGGACGTGAGCCGCGAACTGCGGGTGAACCTTGGCGGCGACGCTGACCGCACTTCGGATTTACAGCTGCAGACGCCGCACGGCGCAGTGCAGCTGGAGGACGGTTCGTATACCCTGGCCGTGGATCAGGACCGCACTGAAATCATCGTGCGTCAGGGACGGGCGCGCATCCCCGATCCCGCCGATGGCGCGCTGCTGTCGCTGGTCAGCTCGCAGCGCGTGGAATTGACGGACGCCGGGCTGGGCGAAATCCATATTGGCGGACAGCGCAACATTCTGCGCAACGGCGATTTTGTCCAGAGCCTCGACCCGCATTGGACGGCTTACGTGCTGGCTAAGGAACGCCCGGATCAGAGCGATGGGACTGTCCTTCGTCCGCCCGATCGCGATGTGGTGACTTTCGACCGCACGGGGGTCGGGCATATCGAGTTGGGCATCACGCAGCGGCTGAACCAGGACGTGCGGGGGGTCACGGCGCTGTACGTCACGGCGCTGCTCAAGGTGGATCAGCAGAGCGTCCCCGTCTGCGGCGCGAACGGCACGGAGTGCCCGGTGATGCTGCGTGTCACTTTCCTGGACACGCAGGGTGGTTTCCACGAATGGCTGCAGGGCTTCTATTACCTTTCGGGATCTTACTCCAATACGTGCCCCATCTCCATCTGTGAAAGCCAGCCGCAGCACATTCAAATCCCTCAGAGTGCCTGGTTTGCTTACACCTCTCCCGATTTGATCGGACTGATGCGCGAACGCAATCTAACGCCGGCGACCCTCCTCTCGGTAGATGTCTATGCCTCCGGTCATACTTTCACCTCGGAGGTGGATGACGTGGCGCTGTTGGTGGAGGAGTGATGGCCGAAGAGGTCCTGTCATGTTATCCTACCGGTAAATTGCCTCAGGCGGAGTTGCTCAGGCTCCTGACGCCTTTCCAGACGACGGATCCTCGGGTGATTCTCGGCCCGGCTTTGGGGCGCGACGCCGCCGTCGTGGATTTCGGCGACCGCTATGTGGCGACCAAAAGCGACCCCATCACTTTTGCCACCGAGGAGATCGGCTGGTACGTCGTCCACATCAACGCCAACGACATTGCCTGCGTGGGAGCGACGCCGCGCTGGTTCATCGTCACCCTGCTGCTGCCCCCCGGCAAGACCACGCCCGCGCTGGCCGAACAAATCTTCACGCAATTGCAGGCGGCCTGCTCCGAGGTGGGCGCCGCGTTGATCGGCGGGCACACCGAGATCACCCACGGTCTGGATCGCCCCATTGCCGTGGGGACCATGCTGGGGGAGGTTGCGCCGGAGCGCCTCATCCGCTCGGATGGCGCGCGTCCTGGCGATCGTCTGTTGCTGACTAAGGGGATTGCTATCGAAGGCAGCGCCATCCTGGCCCGGGAGCTGGCGCCGCAGCTGCGCGCGCGCGTGACTGCAGACGTCCTCGCGCGGGCGGCCGGCTTTCTGCACACTCCCGGCATCAGCGTCGTGCGTGAAGCGCAGCTTCTCGCCGCGTTGGAGGGCGTCCACGCCATGCACGATCCCACGGAAGGCGGTGTAGCGACGGGAATCCAGGAGCTGGTGGGGGCGGCGGGATGGGGCGCGGTCATCGAACGCGCGGCCTTGCCCATCTTGCCGGAGACGGCGGCGCTATGTCGCGCGCTCGACCTGAATCCCTTGGGGCTGATTGCGTCCGGCGCGTTGCTCGCGGCGGTGGCCCCGGAGGCTTTGCCGCGCGCCCTGGAGACGCTGCGTGCCGCTGGCATTCCGGCGGCGGAGATCGGCGCGGTGACGGAGGCCCCCGGCGTGTTCCTGCGGGAGGCGGACGGCGTGATGCCGCTGCCGCGCTTTGACCGGGACGAGCTGGCGCACCTGTTCGATTGAGCTGCGCGTGACGCCGTATGGAGCACCTCGACGCTGGCTGGCTGTCCCAATTTCCCCCTGACCGCGAAGGGCGCTATTCCTTCCTCCACAAGGTCTTTATCCTCACCGGCCTCATGGGAAAACTGCCCCCGGAGAGGTTGCTCCCTGCCTGGGCCGCGCTGGTCGCCATTGCGGCCTGGCCCTGGCGCGAGCAGCGCGGCCTCGCGGCGGGGATCGCCGCCGTCGCCTGCCTGGGGGATTGGGCGACGCTGGCGTTGCTGCCGCGTCGCGGGCGTTCGTGGGGACCGGTGACGCCGTCGCTGCTGGCGTTGCAGCTGCTGCGCGCGGGGCTTTCCTGGCTTCTGGCATGGACGATCGGGCGGTGGACTTCGCCGTTGCCGGCGTCAGCCGGGTGGGCGCTCCTCATGGCGGCGCTCAGCGGCGTGCTCTACTACGCCACCTGGGTCGAGCCTTTCCGGGTGGGGGTCACGCAGCAGACCTTGCGCCTGGAGCCGTGGAAAGGCGCGCCCTTGCGGGTCCTGCACATCTCCGATCTGCACTTCGAGGGCCCCTCACCGCGCGAGGCGGCAGCGTCGGCGTTCATCGCTGCCCTGCGCCCGGACCTCATCTTGCTCACGGGAGATTATCTCAACATCTCCTCGGTCTATGATCCGGCGGCGCAGGCGGGAGCGCGGGCCTGGTTGGCGCAGTTACAGGCGCCGCTCGGCGTTTACGCGATCACTGGCAGCGCGCCGGTAGATGTCCCCGGCATCATCCCGGAGATCTTTGCCGATCTGCCGATCCACTGGCTGGAGGATGCCGCGCTGCCGGTGACGTGGGAGGGACAGACGCTGTGGCTGCTCGGCGTGCGGTGCACCGTCAACGCGGAGCGGGACGCTGCGGCGCTGGCCGAAGTGCGCGCGCGGGTTCCCGATGGCGCGCCGGCCATCCTGCTCTATCATACGCCCGATCTCATGCCGCAGGCGGTCGAACTGGGCCTGGAGCTGTACCTGGCCGGTCATACCCACGGCGGACAGCTATGTCTCCCGTTCTACGGGGCTCTCTTCACCAGCTCGCGCTGGGGGAAAAAGTACGAGAGGGGCCGATATACGGAGGGGCGGACGACGCTTTACGTGAGCCGGGGCCTGGGGATGGAAGGCCTGGGCGCCCCGCGCGCGCGGCTGTTGGCGCCGCCGGAGCTGGTGCTGTGGGAACTGCGGGGATGCTGAATGCTCGCATGATCGCTGTCGCTATTGACCGACGGGGGCAACTGTGGTAAGATGCGGGTGGGCTTGAGTCGGCCAGGTGATCGCAGGCTGCCGGTGCCCGGCAGCGTGAGGAAAGTCCGGACTCCACAGGGTACGACGCCGGGTAACACCCGGGCGGGGCGACCCGCGGACAGGGCCACAGAGACATACCGCCGACGTCCCGCAAGGGACGGGCAAGGGTGAAAAGGTGGTGTAAGAGACCACCGGCGTGGCGGGCAACCGCTGCGGCCAGGTAACCCCCGTCGGGAGCAAGGCCAAGCAGAGGGGAAGGCCGGCCTCAGGGTCGGTCGGGAGGCGACCCGTCTCCTCCCCAATGGGGCAACCTTCGGGTAGGCTGCTGGAGGTGATGGGTAACCATCATCCTGGAGAGATGATCACCCCCGCGGGGCGAGAGCGCCGCGGCACAGAATCCGGCTTATCGGCTGACTCGGGCCTCCCCTTCGCATCCACGCTTGCCATCCGTTTGTTTTATGGTATAGTTGCCATTCGAGCTCAGACGGGCCTTCCGCCCCCGGCATGACCGGGAGCAAACCCATGGAAAGGAGGAAAATCCGTCTTGGTCACACGTAGCTATGAGTTAATGTTCATTGTCAGTCCGGAGCTGCCCGAAGAAAATCTGGAGGCGCTCCTCAACCGGGTGCAGACCTATCTGCACGAGGCCGGAGCCACAGTTTTAGAATTCCGGAATTGGGGCACCCGCCGCCTGGCTTACGCCATCAAAGGCTTCCGCGAAGGGCGTTATTACCTCACCCGCTTCAATATATCCACCGACGCTGTCAAGGACTTCGAGCGCCGCCTGTTGTTGCTCGAAGGGGTCTTGCGGGAGCTGCTCATCCTGGTTGAGGGCGTTCCTGTAAGTGAGCCTGAAGAAGTCATGCCGGAGTTTGAGGTGGCCGCGGAGGATGTGTCGGAGCCCACGGCTGAGTTTCCTGGATTTGTGGAGGATGTGCCGGCGGAGTTTGACGAGACGTTCTAGCGACTATCGGGGCGAGAACTTATTCGGTGAAAGGGTCTGGCAATGGCGCGTGGATTGAACAAGGTGCTGATCATTGGTCATCTGGGGCAAGACCCGGAGATGCGGTTCACCGCCAGTGGCCGGCCGGTGGCAGCGTTCAATGTGGCAACCTCGCGGCGTTGGACCGACAATGACGGCGAGCGGCAGGAAGAGACCGAGTGGTTTCACGTCGTCGCCTGGGGCGGGCTGGCCGAACTGTGTAAGAAACGGCTGCACAAGGGCTCTCAGGTCTATGTGGAGGGTCGCTTGCAGACCCGCTCCTGGGAAGGCCCGGAGGGACAGCGTTTCTATCGCACCGAGCTGGTGGCCCAGGAGATGGTTTTCCTCGACAGCTTCGAGGAGCCGGTAGAGCCCGATGAGGAACGCGAGCCACTTGACGACGGCGAGGAGTTACTTCCCCCCGTCTCTTAGTCTGATTTTCAAACCAACCCATTATCTCTTGTAGAGGAGCAAGCACTGTGAGTACGGAGCGAAGGAATTCCCCCCGCCGGCAGAAATTCCCGGCGCGGCGTAGAATGTGTCAGTATTGTATGGATGAGGTCAGCGAAATTGACTACAAGGACGTAGATCGGTTACGCCGTTTCATCAATGAGCGTGGCAAGATTCGCCCGCGCCGGCAGACCGGTGTGTGCGCCAAGCATCAACGCCGGTTGGCGGTCGCCATCAAGCGTGCGCGGCACATGGCGCTCCTGCCGTTTGTGACAGAAATGCGTCATCACTAAACAGGGGCTGAGCATCACGGGCATAGGGATTCCTATGCCCTTTGCTTATATCCTGTGAGGAGCGAGTGGAATGGCAAAAGAGCAACAACATCCCCAGAAGGCGCCCAATCGCAAGCAGCTGGCGACGCGCAAACGCGATGAAAAGGCGCAGCGTATTATCACATGGATTGCCATCGGCGTTGGCGTCTTGATTCTGTCTGTGCTCGGGTATGGCGTGGTCAGCGAGCTGTTTATCAAAGCCAATGCGCCGGTCGCCCGGGTGGATGGGGAACCCATCAAGACCAAAGACTATCAAGCGCGGGTGCGTTTTGAGCGTTTGAGCACGAAAAATCAGATTCTGCAATACGAAAACTACCTGACGCAGTATGACACGACCGATGAATTCATGCAGACGCTGGCAACGCAACTGCAACAGCAGAAGCAGCAGCTGGAGCTGCAACTGGCGCCGGGATCGGTGGCGATTTTTGGCAGTAGCGTGCTCGATAAAATGGTCGAGGAACGCCTCGTGAGCAAAGAGGCGGCCCGCTTGGGGATCACCGTCACCCAAGAGGAAGTGGACCGGCAGATCGAGAGCCTGTTCGGCTATGATCGCGACGCTGTGGCGGCGACGACCGTCCCTCTCACCGCGACCACGACGACTGTCACGAATACGGAGACCGTTACGAACACGGCGGCTGTCACGAATACGGAGACGCCGATGACGCAGGCGGAGTTCGAGACTTATTACGAGCAGTTCAAAAGCGTGTACCTGCGTCCGAGCGGCCTTTCCGAAGAGGCCTTCCGTAAGAGCATCGAGGTCGAATTGCTGCGCCCCAAAGTGGTGGAGGCGCTGACGCAGGACATCGAGACCAAGGCCAATCAGGCGCAGGTGACGGTGCTGGTCACTGGCACTCTGGATGCTGCGCTGGCTTTGCAGGAGCGTTTGAACTCCGGTGAAGCGGTTGATGCGCTCGTGGAAGAGCTCAACAACAGTGAGACCGGCGGCGGGTGGGCCGCGGATTTGGGCTGGGTGCAACCGGGACGGTTGACGACGGACTTCAGCCCTGACGTGGACGCTGCGGCTTTTGAGATTCCTGTGGGAACGGCTTCTGATCCCATCACCAAGGACGAGACGGAGTACTACGTGGTGTTCGTGCGTGCGCGTGAGGTGCGCGATCTGGATGAGGCGACATTGAGCGCCGCACGGGAGCAACGCTTCAGCGAGTGGCTGGCAGAGCAGAAGCAGAGCCGTGTCGAGTATCTGGATTACACCAACGTCACTCCAGACACGCCATAGGGAGATAGCCTCCTCGGAAAAGATCAGTGAGTCGTGAGAAGAGAGTCGTCGCAGTCTCTGCTCACGACTTACATTTTCGTGCTTGCTCGGTGTGCACCAGCACATGGCGTCTTCTTACAAAACTGCTATAGTTTGCAGATGATGAAGGATGCTGGGGCTATGGATTTGTCCAAAATCCAAAGATATGGCGGGGATGACAGATGAAAACGACGGCTTACTTCAGAACCAGTGTCATGGTCCGTCGTCCTTATCTCAAGATAGAATGGATTGAGCATGTCCAGAACAATCCTATCCGCACTGAGGTGCAGCCTAATGGGCGTATCCGACATTGGGGGTACATCGCTGAGATGGACAAGTACCTGCGGGTTGTCATGGAGCCGGATGGGGAGACAGTGCATAACGCTTTCTTCGACCGTCGTTTCGAGCCTTGAGAAGGAGAGCGGGGATGATTTTTGAGTACTATCCTGAAACAGACATGTTGTATATTCGATTTGTTGAAGGGGTTAGCACGGAATCTGAAGAGATCGCGCCGGGAATTGTACTGGACTTCGACAGGCACAACCATGTCATTGGGATTGAGGTTGAGGACGCCAGCAAGGTCGTTGATCTATCACGCCTGGAATTGCGAGCGCTTCCTGTTGTGCAGCTGCTCTTGACGGAAAGGGTTCTCGCGCCAGCATGAGGTACGTCCTCAAGCGCCGCCTGGCGCGCGCTGCCATGGGCGGCTGAGTTTGAACAGTAGATAGCGAAACACCAGAGGGGCTCTTTCGGGAGCCCCTCTGGTTGTTATGTCGAAAACTGCCTCACAGATTCATACGAAAGAATACGCTCGCCACAGGGTAGCCCCGTGATTGAAGGGGAATCTACTTACGGCGCACTTCTCACTGTTCGCGGCCACACCCGGCCGGCGCCGGCGGCGTCCGCCCAGGCTAGACATAGCGCTCGACCGCAATCACGTTGCGAATCTGCGCCAGCTTGTTGATTACTCGATTCAGTTTGGCCAGGTTGGGGATCTCCAGCGTGACGAAGATCGGCAGGACGTTGTAGCGGTCGCGTTTGCCCGTGTTGACCTTGAGCATATTCAGGTCTTCGCCGGTGATGACGGTCGAAATGTCGTGCAGTAGACGCGAACGGTCGTAGGCGGTGATGCGAATTTGTACCGGAAAGGCGCTCTCTTTTTCCACGCCCCATTCCAGCTCGATGAGCCGCTCGCGCTCCTCGCGTTCCAGCCGTGAGACGTTGGGACAATCGCGGCGGTGAATGGTCACCCCGTGCCCCCGGGTGACGTAGCCGATCACTTCCTCGCCCGGTAGGGGATTGCAACAGCGGGCAATGCGGGTGAAAAGGGTCCCCGCCCCATGAATGTTCATCGGCGCTTCGATCTGCGGGCGGGTGGGCGGCTCCTGTTCCTCGACCTCGGGAGCCTCAAGGATGGGCTTTTCCTGCTGCTTCAGGTATTCTTCGATACGATTGAGGATGCGCTCGTTGCTGATGTCGCCGGTGCCGACCGCTACGAGAAAATCCTCAAGGCGCTGATAGTGCTTGCTGAACAGCGCGGCGATGTCCTCGAGCGTGAGTCCCAATCCCAGGCGGCGAATTTCCTGCTCAATGAGAATGCGCCCGCGTGTGATGTTTTCCTCACGGCTCTGCTGGCGGAACCATTGGCGGATTTTCTGGCGCGCCCGGGGGCTTTGGGTGTACCCGAGTTCCTCGCTGAGCCAGTCGCGGTTGGGGGTGCTCGTCCGCGAGGTGAGGATTTCTACCTCGTCGCCGGTCTGCAATTGATAATTGAGCGGCACCCAACGGCCGTTGACGCGAGCCCCCCGGCAGTGATTGCCGACATCGGTGTGCACGTGATAGGCGAAGTCTATCGGCGTCGCCTTCAGCGGCAGGTCAATCACCTTTCCCTTGGGCGTGAAAACGTACACGCGCTCCTCGAAGAGATCCGCCTGCATCTCCTCCAGCATCGTCTTGGCGTCTTCGGCGTCGTGGGTGACTTCCTGGATGTTCTGCCGCAGCTGGTTGATGTATTCCCGCATTTGCGGGCTGATGTGCACCCCCGATTCTTTGTACAGCCAGTGCGCGGTGGCGATACCGCGTTCGGCGGTCTCGTCCATCTCGCGCGTGCGAATCTGCACTTCCAGCGTTTTATTGTTGCCGACCCTGACCGCTGTATGCAGGCTCTGATAGCCGTTGGGCTTGGGTTTGGCGATGTAGTCGTCGAATTCGCTCTCGATGGGAATCCACAGCCCGTGCACAATGCCCAGCGCCTGATAACACTCCGGCACGGTGGAGACGATCACCCGAATCCCCTCCGTGTCGTAAATCTGCGAGAAGGGCACGTTCTTCCGCCGCATCTTGCGATGGATGCTGTAGATGTGTTTGGGACGACCTTTGATGTCGGCAAGGATGCCTTGGGCCGCCAGGGCGTCCCGCAATTGTTGGATGTGCTGCTGGACCTCCGCCTCGCGTTCCTCGCGCCGCGCTTCGAGCAGCTGCACCAGGTGCTGATACAGCGCCGGATTGAGATAGCGGAAGGCGCGATCTTCGAGCTCGGCCTTCCAGGCCCAGATGCCGATGCGATTGGCCAGCGGCACGAAGATCTGCATGGTCTCGCGGGCGATGCGCCGTTGCCGTTCGGGGTCAGCCTGGAGCCCGTCGAGCGTGCGCATGTTGTGGAGCCGGTCCGCCAGCTTGATAAAGATCACGCCCAGGTCGTTTTCAGCCATGATGATAAACATCTTGCGCAGGCTTTCCAGCTCTTGGGCGTCCCGATACCGCTCGCTATCGCTGCTGGCGTGGGCCTCGATGCGATTGAGCTTGGTCACCCCTTCCACAAACGTGAGCACCTCTTTGCCGAATTCCTGCAGCAGCTGCTCGCGCAGGGAGTCCGGCGAGCGCTGTCGGGTGTCCTCCAGCACATCGTGGAGCAGCCCCGCGGTGATCATGGCGAGGTTGTAGCCGCCTTCGGCCAGGAGGTAGGCGACGTTGAGCGGATGTTGGATGTAAGGCTCGCCGGAGTCACGGAATTGGTCGCGATGGATTTCTTCCGCAATCTCGTAGGCACGTTGGAGTGTCTGCCGCGCCTGGACATCGTCGGCGGGCAGAAAGGCCAGAATATCCTCGAGGGTCAGCGTGCGCTGTTCATCCATGTTCGGTGCCTGCATGTTGGAGTTTGCCCGCATAATAATGCTTCTGAAAGGGTTGTCAAACAGGGTACATTTGCTTCCCTGCTGCTCTTGTGGTATAGTAGCGCCAGGTCTTTGCTGGAGGGGGTCATCCATGTTAAAAACACATTCTTGCGGGGAACTGCGCCCCGAACACGCGGGACAGGAAGTTACGCTGGCGGGTTGGGCTCATCGCTGTCGCAATCACGGCGGACTGGTCTTCATCGTCTTGCGCGACCGCGCCGGCCTGACACAGATCGTCACCAGCCCGGAGACAGCGCCAGCAGCGCATGACATCGCGGCGACGGTGCGCGGCGAATACGTGATCCAGGTGCGGGGAGTGGTGCGCCTGCGCCCTGTCGAACAGGTGAACCCCGAATGGCCTACCGGCGCCATTGAGGTAGAAGCGCGCGAGGTCCGCATCCTCAACACGGCTCAGACGCCGCCCTTCTACATCTACGAAGAGTCCGCCGTGGACGAGAGCCTGCGCCTGCGGTACCGTTATCTCGACTTGCGCCGCGCGCGGATGCAGCGCAACATGCTCCTGCGACATCGCACCGTCAAATTCATCCGCGATTTCATGGACGCGCACGGCTTTCTGGAGATCGAGACGCCGTTTCTCTTCAAATCTACCCCCGAAGGAGCGCGGGATTATCTCGTCCCGAGCCGTGTGCATCCGGGCAAGTTCTACGCCCTGCCGCAATCGCCACAGCAGCTCAAGCAGCTGCTCATGGTGGCAGGCTATGAGCGCTATTTCCAGATCGCGCGGTGTTTCCGGGATGAGGACCTGCGCGGCGACCGACAGCCGGAGTTCACCCAGCTCGACCTGGAAATGTCCTTTGTCGAGCGTGACGACATCCTCGACCTGGTCGAGGAGCTGTTCACGGCGCTGATCCCCGCGGTGACCCCTCACAAGCGAGTCCTTTCGCCGTTCCCCCGCCTCAGCTACGCCGAAGCCCTTGAGCGCTTTGGCAGCGACAAGCCCGATCTGCGCTTTGGCATGGAACTCGTGGACCTGACAGAAACGCTGCGGGGAAGCGGATTCCGCGTCTTCCAGACGGCCCTGGAGGAGGGGGGGCGGATCAAGGGCATCGTCGCCCCCGGCTGCGCCGATTACGTCCGACGGCAGCTCGATGAACTCGGCGCTATCGCCCAAAAGCAGGGCGCGAAGGGCCTGGTGACCCTCGCCTTCCGTGCTGACGGGGTCAAGGGGCCGGCGGTCAAATTCCTCTCCGAGAGCGACCTGGCCGCGATCGCGCAGCGGTTGGGCGCAGGAGAAGGCGATCTCGTCTGCATCGTCGCCGACGCTGGCCCGGTGGTAGGCGCTGCGCTCTCGGCGTTGCGGCTCACCTTCCGCGAGCAGCTCCAGCTGGTGGATCCCAATCTGCTCGCTTTTGGCTACGTCCTTGACTTCCCCATGTTCGAGTGGGACGCGGAAGCGCAGCGTTGGAACGCCGCGCATCACCCCTTCACCATGCCGCGGCCCAACACCTATGCGGAGATGATGGCCGATCCGACCGCGGTGCTCTCCGACGCCTACGACCTGGTCTGCAACGGCTACGAGCTGGCCTCCGGCAGCATCCGCGTCCACGATCCCCGCATTCAGATGGATATTTTCCGCGTCTTGGGGTATCCTGAGGATGAAGCGCAGGCCCGTTTCGGCCACATGATGGAGGCTTTCTCCTACGGCGCGCCGCCCCATGGCGGGATGGCGCCGGGCATTGATCGGCTGGTGATGTTGCTCGCCGGGGAGAGCAACATCCGCGAGGTGATTGCTTTCCCCAAGACGGCGCAGGCGGTGGACCTGATGGCGGATGCCCCCTCGCCGGTAGAGCAGAAGCAGCTCGACGAGCTGCACTTGCGCCTGGCTACGGAGTGATGCGACTAAAACTTTAAGGGAGGCCTGCTGGCCGGGAGGGGTTGATGATTCCTGATCAATGGTACGCCGTTCTGGATTCCAAACAGGTGGGCCGTGAACCCGTTGGCGTCACCCGCATGGGCGAGAAGCTGGTTTTCTGGCGGGACAACTCTGGAAAGGTGAGCTGCCTGCGCGACCTGTGCGCGCATCGTGGGGTAGCGCTCAGTAAGGGGAAAGTGATTGAGGGCGCACTGCAGTGTCCCTTCCATGGCTTTGCTTACGATGCTTCTGGCGCGGCGGTCGTGATTCCCGCGAACGGTAGGCAGACCCCTGTCCCCTCGCGCTTCAAAGTCCATGCTTACCCCACGTATGAGGCGCACGGCTTCATCTGGATTTGGTGGGGCGAAAAGCCGCCCGCCGATCTACAACCGCCGTCTTTCTTTGACGACATCACGCCGGATTTCTCCTATGGTTCGGCTCACGATCCGTGGGAGGCGCATTACTCGCGGGTGATTGAGAATCAGCTCGACGTGGTACATCTGCCGTTTGTCCATTACAACACCATTGGACGTGGAAATCGCACGTTGGTGAACGGCCCGGTGGTCGAATGGTTGGATGAAAATCGCTTCCGCGTGTATGTTTTCAATGAGGTGGATCACGGCCAGACGCCGCGTAAGGCCGAAGAAATTACCCCTCCGTACCCTGCATTTCATCTGGAGTTTCTGTTCCCCAATCTCTGGCAGAATCACATCAACGCCGATGTGCGCGTGGTGGCCGCTTTTGTGCCGGTAGATAATGAGCACACCCTGTTGTATCTCCGCTTTTATCAGCGTTTCATGCGCATCCCGGGCCTGCGCGAGCTGGTGAATGTGTTGGCGATGCCTTTCAACGTACTGGTGGCGCACCAGGATCGCCGTGTCGTCATCACGCAGCGGCCCAAGCCCAGCGCGCTCCGTTCCGAGGAAAATCTGATCCAGGGCGATCGGCCCATTGTAGAATACCGCCGTCGGCGTGAGGCTTTGCGGCAGGCCGCGGCCGCTTCCGGCCTCTCTGGAGCGTAAATGCATGGAATCGGTGGCGTGCAGTCCTGCTTTTGACCTCGCGTGGGAGGAGGCGACGGGGACATTGAGCCTGACAAGCCCCGGCAGGACTGTGAGCGGTATCGCCGGCGTGGAGGTGTTGCGCGGACGACATCCTCTCACGGTGAACACGGCGGAGGCCCCTGCCCCGGAGATCACGGAAGCTGCCGTCGAGGATGCTCACGGCGCGGCTACGGAAGTCACCTTCCATTTCCGCGCGGTCCAAGGCCTCGCGTTGACGGTGCAGCTGCGGCTCTACGCGACCCGCCCCTTCGTTTTGCTCCGCGTCCTCTGCGCCAATGAAGGGAGCGTCCCCGTGGCGTTGCGACGCTTCTTTTTCCGCTCCCTCCCCGATTGCTTGCGCCCTACGGCGCCTCCCAGCGGGTTTTACCGGATGGATTGGCAATCCTGGTCGAAGGCCGGCTTCGTCCTCTCTGGCGCGCGCGACGGTGCACCGCCGTGGTATATGCGCCGTTTCGCCTCGCCGATGATGCACAATGCCGGCACGCCGTGGAGTAATCGCCCCGGCCGCTTTTGGAGTGAGGGCGTCGGAGTCCTCGTGACCTCCCAGGAGCTGCTGGTCGCCGGCGGCGCGTCGCTGGCCGATCAATTCGTGCAGGTGCGCGCCGATCTGCACCCCGATGCCCTGGGGGTGTTGCTGCAATCACAGGGCGATGACGTGCTGCTGAACATTGGCGAGTCGCGCGCTTCGGAATGGTTTTACCTGGAGTGGGTCGCCTGCCCGACGGCGGTGGCGTCCTCTGCTCCTACCTGTTCGGCGGGAGTGTGGGCCGATCCCCTCGCGCAGTACGCCTGTGCCGTCGCCCGACAGATGGCAGTCCCGCCCTTGCGCCCCGCCCCCTATGGCTGGTCGTCGTGGTACATCTTCGGAGCCAGGATCTCCGAGTCCGATGTGATCCACAATCTGGCGACGGCGGCGTTGTTGGCCGACGTGCTTCCCCTGCAGGTGATCCAGCTGGATCAGGGTTTCGAGGCGCAATGGGGCGACTGGCAGGAGCGGAACGAGCGTTTCCCCCACTCGTTGCAGTGGTTGGCGGAACGCATTCGTGGCTCGAACTTCACGCCCGGCTTGTGGCTGGGGCCCTTCACGGTACACCCGCGCTCGCATCTGGCAACGGCGCACCCCGATTGGCTGTTGCGCACCCCCCGGGGGCGGGCGGTGAGCGCCGGGCTTTTTGCGGGTGGGTTCGTGGCCCAGGCGCTGGACACCACGCACCCGGCGGTGGAAGAGTACCTGCGCGAGCTCATCAGCGCTGCCGTGCGGGAGTGGGGGTATGAGTATCTCAAACTGGATTTCCTCTATGCGGCGGCGTTGCCCGGCGTGCGCTACAACCCTCATGTGACCCGGGCGCAGGCTTATCGCCACGCCTTGCAGCTCATCCGGGAGACGGCGGGCGAGGAGACGTTCCTCGTGGGATGCGGGGCGCCTTTGGGCCCTTCCATCGGCCTGGTGGATGCGCTGCGCATCGGCCCCGATACGGCGCCGACGTGGGCGCCGGTGCTCGCCGGCGTGCGGCGCCCTTTCCGCAACGAGGACTCGCTGCCGGCGCTCCGTAACAGCCTCCGCAATGGGATGACCCGTGCGTGGATGCACGGCCGCTGGTGGATCAACGATCCCGATGCGCTGATGCTGCGGGAGAGTCAGACGGAGCTGACCGCTGATGAGATCCGCTCGCAGCTCACGCTGTTGGGGCTGTCGGGGGGGCTGTTTGGCCTCTCGGACGATCTGCCGCAGCTCACGCGGGAGCAAATCGCCGCGGCTGCGCTGCTCTATCCGCCGCTGTTGGAAGGTATGGACGTTCTGGATCTCTTCCGGCGACAGATGCCCGCGGAGGTGGTGGCTCCCGTGGCCCGCCCGTGGGGGCACTGGCAGCTCGTGGGGCTGTTCAACTGGGGTGAGACGCCCGCGGTGGCGCTGTTGCCCCCGCACCTGCCGGGTTTCGATTCCCGCCGCCGCTATCATGTGGTGGACTTTTGGAATCGGCGCTATCAGGGCCTGGAAGCGGGCGCGCCGCTGCCGGAATTCGAGCTGGCGCCGCACGGGTGCATTCTCCTCGGCGTGCGCCCGGTCACAGCCGCCCCGCAGCTGGTGAGCACCACTTTTCACATTTCACAGGGCGGCGAGGTGACGGACTGGCGGACAGAATCCGCTGCCGTGAGGCTTACCCTCCGGCTCGAGCGGATTGCCGACGGGGAGGTCTGGCTGGCGCTGCCGGCGCCGCCGCAAGAGGCCACTCTCGACGGGTCGCCGTTGCCCCGCGAAGCCCTCTTTGGGGTGGCCAAGGGCATCTGGGCCTTCAAATTTCGGCTGCCCCGCGAAGGGACGCTGCGCGTCACCTGGGACTGAGCGTCCCGACCATCGCCGGGGGCCTGACCAACGAGTTCCTGGCGGCGCCGTACTTTTCCCCGTCTTGCAGGGCCTGGCGCAGCTCCCGGACCACGCTCTGAAACCGCGCGTCGAGCAGCAGGGCTGGATCGCGGGGACGGGGCAGGCTCACCGTGATGACGTCAATGATCCGCCCCGGCCGGGGGCTGAGCACCACCACGCGATCCGCCAGGAGCGTCGCCTCTTCGACGCTGTGGGTCACCATGACGACCGTGCGCTGCAACTGTTGCCAGAGCTCCAGCAGCGCCGCCGCCATCCGTTCGCGCGTGAGCGCATCCAATGAGCCGAACGGCTCATCCAGCAGCAGCACTTCGGGGTCTTGCGCCAGAGCGCGCGCAATGGCAGCCCGCTGGGCCATCCCGCCGGAGAGCAGCTGCGGATAGGTGTCCCCAAAGCCGGTAAGCCCCACCATGTCGAGCAATTCGACCACCCGTCGGCGGCGCTCCTCGAGGGATTGCCCTTGCAATTCCAGCGGCAATCCGACATTCCCGGCGACGGTACGCCAGGGCAAGAGTGTCGGCTGTTGGAAGACCAGTCCTACCGCGCGGGTGGGGCCGCTGACGGGGACGCCGCGCAGGCGCACTTCCCCCTGGGATGGCGGCAGCAGTCCGGCAAGCGTCCGTAGCAGGGTAGATTTTCCGCAACCCGAAGGCCCGATGAGGCAGACGAACTCACCCTGAAAGACGTCGAAGCTCACCTCTTCCAGCGCTTCGAGCGTGCCTTCCGGCTCGACGAAGGCCGTGTAGAGCTGGCGAATTTCCAGCAGGACGTCAGACCGCGACGCCATGGCGCTCCCCCAGGACGGCTTTGACCTCGCACCGCGCGGGACGGCGGGGTTTGTGGCTCATGGCTGCACGAATTGATTGGTGAAGAGGGATTCCACGGGCACAGGCTGGGTGATCAACCCGGCCTCCAGCATCACCTGCTGCGCCGTCGCCCATGCCTCGGGGGTGAAATGGCCCAGGTCGGGGGCCTGCCAGTAAGTCAGCGTCGTTTCCAGGACCGCGCGTTGCGCTGCGGCGTTCTCTTCCAAGCCGGTGACGTATTTTTTGCAGACCTCGAAAGCTGCGTCGGGATCTTCCAGGACCTCTTCCAGGCTCTGCAAGAAGGCTTTGACAAACGCCGCGACGCGCTCCGGATGTTCCTGGATCATTGTCTCGTTGGTGACGAGGACGTTGGACACCAGTTCGGCGTAATCGGCGACGTAGAGAATGTGATACGCGATGCCTTCTTCTTCCAGCACGCTGGGCGTGTTATTGGCGTAGACGACGACGGCGTCCACAGTTTCCGTCAGCAAGGCGGGGATCTGGCTGTAACCGATGACTTGCAGCTCGATGTCCTTCTCGGTCAGGCCGCCGGCGGCCAGCAGCGCGCGCAGCCCGATGTACGAGGCGCCAAAGGTCTCCGGCGTGCCGATGCGCAGTCCGCGCAGGTCGGCGGGCGTGTCGAGCGGAATGTCTGCCAGCGAGATGATGGCGACGGGGAATTTGCGATACCACGAGGCGATGGCGACAACCGGCAACCCCTGGCTGCGCGCCTGAATCACCTGATCCCCCGAGGCGATGGTGAAGGGCAGCGTCCCTGCCGCGACAAGGCGCAGCCCGTCGGTCTCCCAGCGGTAGTCGAGGGTGATGTCGTAGCCGGCCTCCTGGAAATAGCCGCGCTCCAGTCCCATGTAGATGGGACTGAATTGCACATCGGCCACATAGCCCATCGGTAGCGTGATGGCTTCGCGTTCAGTTTCTCGTCCGCCGCACCCTGCCAGACTCACGACCAACAGCACGCTGAGCATCAAACTCCACTTGCGCATCTTACCTCCGTTTGATAGTGATAATTTTTTGCTAAGGGTGGTAATGGGTGGATGGGTAAGGGGTAATGGGTGAGGGGGATGGTATCCAGCATCCAGCCTCTCACTTCTTCCCCACCGCCCGCCATCTCAGCGCCTTGCGCTCGATCAACCCCAGCGTCCCATACGTTGCCAGCGCCAAAAGGGTCAGCGTGAGGATGGCGACGAACATGAGCGACGTGTCGTAGAGATTCTGTCCTTGCTTGACCAGATACCCCAGTCCCTCGCTCGAGGCGACGAATTCCCCGACGACGGCTCCCATCGCTGCCAGCGTCCCTCCGACCCGCAATCCCGTGAGGAAAGCGGGCAGCGCGGCCGGCACTTCGAGCAGACGAAAGCGCTGCCAGCGGGTAGCTTCCAGCAGGCGAAAGACATGCTGCAGTCCCGGGTCAATGTGACTCAGGCCCGTGCTCACGTTCACCAGAATGGGGAAGAACACGATCAGGGCGCAGACCAGCACCTTGGAGGCCAGCCCCGGCCCGAACCAGATCGTCAGAAGAGGGGCCAGCGCCACGATGGGCATGGCCTGTGAGGTCACGATGATGGGTTCGAGTAAATGCGCGAGCCACCGGCTGTGCGCCACAACATATCCCAACACCAGCGCTGTGCCGGTCCCCAACGCCAGTCCCAGGCCCATCTCCAGCACCGTCACCCCGGTGTGATGCAGCAGGCTGCCGTCGCTCAGGAGCTTGAGAAAGCGCGTCGCCACTTCCCCCACTGTCGGCAACACGAAGCGACGGGCGCTGTCCTCCAAAGCCAACAGCGCCCCCTGCCAGAGCAGCCATACCAGGCCCAGCGACAACAGATACAGCAGCGGATTGAAGTCTCGCCGGCCGTTGGAGTTCTTGCTACGCCCTCTCATGCGGTTGCGTTCCAAAAAAACATGCCCCGAAGATTCCCTTCGGGGCATGGGCGATTTGCGTCAAACGGCTCGCGTTTGTTCCTTCTCCCATCCGGACTGTACCGTCGGCTCCGGCTTCACACCGGATCTGCGAATTGCCCTGGCAAATCGCTCGCGGGCTCGGGGAGCTTCCCCATACCGCCGGTCAGGAATTGGTCATATGACCGCACCTGGCCCCGAAGGATTTCTTTCAACCTTGCCCCATAGTATACCACGATTTGGTGAAATGGCGCCGCTCAATGGCGCAGCAAAATCGCTGCTCCCAGCACCAGCAGCATCAGCACGATGGCGCCTCCGCAGAGCTGCTGCTCCTGCGCCTGACGCGCGATAGCGGCGGGCAGCGGCGTCGGCGTGGTTTCCGGCGCGGGGAGAGGCGCGGACGCTGAAGGTGCGGATGGCCCTTGCGGCAAGGGGTCTTCTATCACGTCATCCCCCGCCTGCACCCGATAGGCCGTGCCATCCTCAGCGACAAACGTCACCGCGGTTCCCAGCGCCAGATAGCCGCTCCACGCGGGCCTCTCGCGCACCAGCTGCCAGTAGGTCTCCGAGTCGAAACGCACGGTCAGCGGCGTCATCTGATCAGGGATGAATGCCGTGTCCGTGCAGGCCCCCTCTCGACACAGAAACGTCTTGTGGTTCACGTAGCGGACAGTGGTGGTGGCAGTCTCGCCCGCGCCGTTTTCGGCTTCCGGCACTTCCGCCGCCGCGGGGGGCGGGGCTTCCGCGCCACCCAGTCCCAGGCGGACTTTGGCATCTTCCACTGCCTGTTCCCCATAAGCTTCCTGGGGCGAGGCCGCCAACAAGTCTTCTGTGGCTTGCTGCCGTCCTTCGGTGGTGAGGACATTCTCGTCTACCAGGAAAGAGGTATAGGGCGTAATGATGCCGTAACGCAGGCTCAGCGTCACGACGGCGTCCACCCATTCCTGCTGTTCCCCGTTCAGCCGAATCTGGGTGAGCAAATACCCGATCCGCCGCGCTGCCCATAGTCGAGGGATGAAGTCCTGCCCGCCGCTTTCGGCGAAGACCACGTTGTAAGTGGCCGTCCGCTGCTGCCCGGCGACTTGCCCGGTGAGCGTGATCTGCTGGGGGCCGTTCCCGGCATAGCGCCCCGCGACGAGCAGTTGGGTCCCGGCGAACAGATCGGGCAGCGGCTGTGGATAGAGCTCGTAGACGCGCGCGTCGCCAAAATCCAGGCTGATGTCGGTGAGCACGGGGCTTTGGATCCGGCTGTAGAAGGTCGAAAAGACTTCATCCAGGCGCTCGTCGGGCTCCACATACGTGGAGCGCCCCTTGTGCGTCTCCGCCAGTTGCTCCAGCAGTACAGTATTCACGTCATAGCCTACGCCGAAGGGAAAGATACGCACTGCCGCGGGCGCCTCCTGCTGTAATGCGGCGAGGAGCGCCCCTTCGTCGGTGAGACCCTCCGTTGGCAGGCCGTCCGTCAGGAAAAGCAGCACCGTGGGACGCTCACCCTGAGCCTGTCGCAAGGCCTCGGAAAGCGCCAGGTAGATATTGGTGCCGCCCAACGCTTCCAGGTCGGCCACCCATTGGATCGCGGCTTCTGCTTCCGCGGGCGGACGCAAGGCGGGCGCGTAGCTCCGCACCCCGCTGCTAAACGCGATGACGTTGAAGCGGTCCTCGGCGTTCAGATGACGCAGCACATAGCTCAGCGCGTCCTTAGCCTGTTGCAGTTTCTCGCCCTCCATCGAGCCGGAAGTGTCGAGCACCAGCAGGACATCCTTGGGCAGGATGTGCGCGGCATCGAGGTCAAAGGCGGGCGTCAGCATCAGCAGGAAGAAGCCATCTTCCGTCCCCTGGCGGTACGTCAGCAGGTTCGCGCCGATGGGGTCCTCTTCCAGGCCGATGAAGAGCTCGAAGTCGCGGTCGGGATACACATGTTGCGCCTCATAGCTCACCGTGGCGTGAGTGTCGCCTTCGCGTTGGACGAGCAGCTGTTCCTGATGGCTTGGGGAATACAGCGCGCGCAGCGGGGTTTGGGAGCGGATCTCCACGGAGATGTAGAGTTGTTCCAACGGCTGCGCGGAAAAGCGCTCCGTGTTCAGCGGATAGCGATAGTGCAACAGACCATTTTCTGCCGCCAGGGCTTGCGTGTATTCCAACTCGATGCGGCGTTCTGCCCCCGCCGGAATGGGGAAAATACGCGCCTGAACGGCATCGCGTCCCACGTACTCGAGCAGCGCGGGGTCCTGCTGACGGCGGACATACTCCTCGTAGATCGTGCGGGCTTCGGCTGCGGGCAGGATTTTGGCCTCCATGGGAACACCATCTGCCCACATTACAAAGCGTTGCACCACCGCGCCGGGGGGGAGCGGGAACAGATATGTCCCCTCGACGTCGAAGCGGTTGTCATTGCGGAACACCTGATCCACCCGCGTGACCGCCACCTGCTCCTCGAGGGTCACTTGCACGTGATGATAGCGAATGGTCAGCCAGGGAAGCGGTTCCGGCTGCGGCAGCGGGGGCGGGTCAATGATGATAATGCCATCCGCGAGGAGCGGCGATGGCAACAATCCGGCAAGCAGCACGGCGATGAAGATCCCTATCAGTTTACGCATCTGCGTCCTCCTTTGGCTGAAGCGACTGTATTTCCCAGACGTCAATTACGGAAGCAAAGTTCCGGTGGCGTGTTGGGGGGCTTGACAGAAATGAAGGGTATGGTAGAATCCGCGAGCCGTAGGGGGAGCCCTGCGGGGGGAGTGAAGCGGCGGGAGGCTTGACAAAAAGCGGAAGTCGTGCTACACTTCAAGGTACGCAGGATTAAGAAGCGGGTGTAGGCTAAGGACAGGCAAGACTGAGTTCCAAGGGGCTCAAGTTGCAGAAGTCGCTGCGAGAGCAGCGGCTTTATTGTCGCAGCACCTTAACAGCTGAAGAGTGACAGGTACAGCGAAGAGCGGGTGTCAAAGAGCACAGCACCCTGTCGCGAGGCAGGGGGTACTGACGGAGAGTTTGATCGTGGCTCAGGATAAACGCTAGCGGCGCGCCTAATGCATGCAAGTCGAGCGATGAGGCTCTTCGGGGCCATCAGCGGCAAACGGGTGAGTAACACATGGGTAACCTACCTTCAAGCCGGGGATAACGGATGGAAACGTTCGCTAATACCCGATGCGTACGCTTAAGAGGAGACTGTGAGCGTAGAAAGTTACGGCGCTTGGAGAGGGGCCCGTGGCCCATCAGTTAGTTGGCAGGGTAACGGCCTACCAAGGCGAAGACGGGTAGGGGGTGTGAGAGCACGGCCCCCCACAATGGGACTGAGAGACGGCCCATACTCTTACGGGAGGCAGCAGCAGGGAATCTTGCGCAATGGACGGCAGTCCGACGCAGCGACGCCGCGTGGGTGAAGACGGCCTTCGGGTTGTAAAGCCCTTTTCTGGAGGAAGAGGCAGGACGGTACTCCAGGAATAAGTGTCGGCTAACTACGTGCCAGCAGCCGCGGTAATACGT
>Ga0208825_1000218_pt1 | contig 57717 bp, 64 predicted proteins | sample AD_UKC113_MetaG_FD_184450 | JGI IMG/M metagenome (GOLD analysis project Ga0208825, IMG submission 184450) | Active sludge microbial communities of municipal wastewater-treating anaerobic digesters from Hong Kong - AD_UKC113_MetaG (SPAdes)... | ecosystem: Engineered > Bioreactor > Anaerobic >... | reverse complement strand
AAAGGTTCTATGCTGTTAGAACTTTCTACTCTTTTGATGATTTCTCTAAACAATTAAGTATATACAATAAAAGAGACTACAATAATTTTCCTATGAGACCTTTATTATGGCGCTCACCTAAACAAGTATTAGATGATTTTTTTAGCTCCAGTGTGTAACATATGTTTGACAAACCTACACTTTGGCGAACGCGAAATAATTTTGTTTGCTGCATTTCAATGTTTGCAAACGCCTGATGGTATAGATGCCAAAGCCAAGATTTTGCACCAAAATGCTGCTCGCTAACGATTTGTCGCAGGTGAAGTAGCGAACGGAGGGTAAAATGCTCAAAAATGCCGTGTTTACAGGATTTTTGAGCATAAAAATGTCGCAGAGAACGAATACAATCATTGTATCAATTCTCTGCGACATAGTTGTGCTGTGACCGAGCCGTTAATACAACTTTATTTTTCATCGGTTAGGGTATTCAAAATATGCGTTAGGGTATTCAAAATTACACAGGGGTATTCAAATCGCTGAAAGTGCCGTAGAATGGGCATTTTTCGCCACTTGCTTGCTTCGCTCGTCGGTAGCAGCAGAAAGTGTGGATAGAAAAATCTGAGCGAACCATCTATACCAATTCGCCCGGACGTGGGTACAGAGCGCCACTCCGACTGTGGAGTGTAACTATAAAATACGCCTCTTTAAATGGCGAAAACCAGCTCATATTTGGTTGCCAAGCCCGTGTGGAGGGCCGGCTCAAAAAGCCGAGTGTGACTATAAAAATGATACAAAAAGGTCCTCTAAAAAAAGAGGACCTTTCGCAATTTTGGGTTAATTACTGTTGTAGCCAAACTTTCGAGTTTGGAGTACTTCTTTCCACCAAGACTCTCTATCAAGGATTACTGAGTCATCAACCTTTGAGTTGTAATTTTCAAGGATTGAATATTGAAAATTGCTTCTCACATAATCAAAACCTTGTTCATTAACCAGTGCTATTAGTTCTTTGTTGCCACCATGACCATTTGCTGCATAACTGCGCCACCTTTGCAGGAGCATACCGTTATCGCTTGTAGCGGAGCCCACATATAGTTTTCCGGTATTGGTGTCAGTAATTAAGTAGACAGCTTTTTGGCTTTCAAGAGCTGCAATCCAGTCACGCTTCCCACGGTTCAAGATCTGCTCTCCACGGGAGCGGAACACGCACGGCAGCTTGAAGGGTTAGGGCTGGTGCGATAGACGAAATTATTATTTTGTGGCTACTTTGGTCGGCGGCTTTGCCAGGATGAATTTGTCTGCAATTTGTAACTTTTGTATGAATTGCAGAATTTTTTATAGAATCCTATTGAAATACAGAAAGACTTGCTATATAATATATAAATTGGTATGTTGTTGCTTGGCAGATAACAGAAACGATGGCCACAATATTGAACTATAGTCATTTAGCTTTTTGAAAGCCGAAAGATTTTCTTCATAAAAGGCTTTCCATGTGTAAGCCGAGCTGAATCTTCGACCGATGCAATAGACAAAATAATAATTTTGCCAACAAGATAGGCTTGTATTGCTTTTGATGGTTGCGTTGATGGGGGTGAAAGGCTATTAATAGTAGAACCACACTATCTGTATCCCAAAACTTTCTTCATGATGAATCATTAGTGCAAAGACTGGTTGATGAGACCTCTATTTGTAAAGATGATACTGTTTATGAAATTGGTCCTGGAAAAGGCATTATCACACAAGTTTTGGCGGATACAGGTGCACATATAATAGCGATTGAATTAGATAAGCACCTTTGTTCCTCGTTGCAGGAGCGTTTTGCAAAGGTAGAAAATGTTGAAATAGTTTGTGCTGATGCAAGTACGTATAATTATCAAAAAGATAGACCCATTAAGTTTTTTTCGAACATACCTTTTAACATAACTGCGTCCATTTTGCAGCGCGTACTTTCTTTGCCAAATGTCGTTGATGTGTATTTTATTATGCAGCATGAGGCTTTTTTGAAGTATGCAGGTAGACCTTTTTATCAGGAAAGTTTGAAATCACTCTATTATAAACCATTATTTTCTTTTGAAGATATCTACGATTTTCAGCCTAAGGATTTTGTCCCTGCTCCGAATGTTCGTATTGTATTATCACACATTCATCGAGAAAAATGTTCCTTTTCATCAGATCAACTCAGTTTGTATCGTGATCTTATCACTTTTATCTTTTCTGAAAACGGAGTGGATTTTAAGCAGAAAACTAAGCGTCTATTTTCATATGAGCAACTGAAGAGAATATGTAAAGCGGCTGGTATCACGCCAACTTGCAAAGTGACCGAGTTGACCTATGACAATTGGATGATAATTTATGACTCTTTCAGACGGTATGTAAGTGCTGACAAACAAAATTTGGTTTCTGGTGCATCTCATCGGTTGACAACAAATCAGCGAAAGCTCAAAAAGGATCATAGAACGCACAACCAACATTTTCCAAAAGGATCAAATAAACATTAGGTGTTGATGAATTATGGCATCAGTAAGAATCGAAAAACTGTGTAAGACTTTTGATGAAAAAACAAATGTCGTAGATGATGTATCGGTTTGTATCCCAGATAATGAATTTGTGCTGTGACCGTACCGCTGATACACTTTTATTTTTCATCGGTTAGGGTATTCAAATTGAGCGCAGGGGTATTCAAATCGCAGAAAGTGCCGTGTTACGGGGCTTTTCAGCGGCGGTGGCTTCGATGATGACGAGTGGTATCGGAAAGCCTGTGTTCCCAGAAGCGTTGAACACAACCATTCTAACTCTGTGTAGGAGCAGAGCGTGTATCGAGCATCATGCCGAAGTGTGACTATAAAAGCCGCTCTATTTTGCCCCATTATCGAGGGCATTTTTGTTGCCGGAATTCGGTTGATGCTGAGCATAATTGGGGAGAAAAAAGCTGGGTGTGACTATGAAAAACCTCCGCCACATCTCTGCAGCGGAGGTCAAAATACGCTAACGAAACTCTTACCATTTCCTCGTCAAATGGTGTGGAAGAAGGGCTTTGACAGCCCGTTGCCTAAACTTTGCTATTCTTCTTTTTGCAGTCTGTAAATTAAGTAATCAATATTTGTGAAGCGTCTTACGGAGTTTTCCTGCTGCTTGATTTTATTCCAGGATTCATTGTAGCCCATTTTTCCAATCGATGAAGGATCATTGTAGAAAAAACTACAGAATTGCTCCGTGAACAGGCCGCATTTTCTTAGAAACTGATCCGCATAAGCTTTTTTCCCGCTCTCCAAGTTTGCTTCCCTGTGAATAAAGTGGTCTAAGTTCGAGGAGAAAAAATAGATCTCATACGGAATAGTACTCGTTTTAATCTTAATTCCAGTCCCTGTGAGGGAAAGTAAGAAATCTACATTTTCCATCTTCCTCTTATTTCGTTCTCGTATGCCATCTACATCAGGTGCTTCAATTATGCCATGTTCACCGTCATAAAATGGTTTCTCCCGTGTTGAATGATCCGCGGAAAGCGGGATTACATTCTCATTCGGAAGATATGCTCCATCCAAGTCAACAATATGAATGATTTTGGCTATGCGTTTTGGATAGAGGCCTTCAGTCTTTATGGCGGGCTTAAAAAACCTGTTTTCTATTTTGATTACGATGTTCTCTGGGGTAACAAACGAGCTGCTTGTAATGTCACCTCCATAGCTATATTCTTCCTCTTCGAGATAACATTCATCATTGTCATCGTCACCATCATCATCGACTTCATCACCGACTTTGTTTACAACACGTTGTTGAAGCAGAAATCGCACCTCGTAGTCCGGATGCTTTTCAAAGATCAACTCAGATAGAGGGGTTTCTAAAGCGATTTGATCACTTTCTCCCTCTACAAGGAAGATTACGAAGTTTGGACTCTGTTTTTCTTTTTTACTCTTCTTCGGCAAGTCCAACACCCGCTTTCATAAACGCCGCAATCATACGTTGGCGTTTTGCCGCATCATAGATTTGCTCGTCCTGGTCGTTGCCAAGAATTTCCCGAAGGTACAGATTTCTGAGGTTGTTTGTTCGACCAACGCCTTTAAGGCGGATATATCTGTTCTCCGGATTTGCCGTAGTAAAGATCAGGTTTTCTTTTTTCAGTACTTCCAGAGGACGAAGGTTGTGAGAGGTAAAAATGAATTGGCCTTTACCATATGATTCAAGCCCAGAGAGTATTTCACCGAGTAGATACTCGTAGATTCCGGCATCCAGTTCGTCAACTGCGACGGTAATGGAGCGGTCGTTGAATGTGGCAATTATTAGTGACAACACGCTTATCAGTTTGATAATTCCTGCGGACTCATCCCGTAGCGGGATTAGGATGTCATTTCTCCTCGAAAAGAGTTTAACTTCCTGCCCTTTTGTACCTTCAATAACCACCTCATCATGGACAAGCTCCAACTTGAGATTAGCTACTAAAGCAGGCAGAACAGTATTAATCCCGGAGACAAAATACTCCAAATCCTCAAATATACGCTGCGGCATACGAGAGATGCCCATGAGGTTTAGTCCAAGCACACCGCGCCTGGTATTAAGAGGAACAGAAAGGACTGCGCCCATTCCCGAAGTACGTGTATCAACTGCGTATAGATAAAGAGCAGCGTAATTTCTGAGTTCAAGGAGAATTTGAAAATACTCAGAATTATTGCAGTGCTGGAAGAATACGTCCAGAGTCTCGTCCATAAAGATGAATGACTTTGAGTCTTTTGCGGCGGATCGTTTGTTTACTTCCAGATCGACAATCACAGAATCTTTTTCCTCTCCAACATACTGAGAGATTTTCCTTACGGGACCAATAGGATAATTGGCACCCGAAGTAACAAGAATATCCTGCTTCTTCGACTGTTCTCCGCCAAAAAGGCCAGAAGCGCTAATGACTTCGTCAAATATTCTAACTTTGCTTGGGAACAGGGAAGAAATAGACCTGCGGTCTTCGTTGTCTTCAGATTTCTCGTTTGGGATAGCCTCAATCTTAAATGAGTATGTGATGGTCCTTGTAAACGGATTCTCTACTGGATATTGCAAATCAAAGGTAAACGAAAGTGCGGCGCAATCTGATCCCAGAGAAATACATTCTGAATAGCGGGCAGGAACAGGATCGCCAGACATTGCCCTTTTCAGAATAGCTATGGCCTCTATAACAGATGTCTTTCCTGAACCGTTCTGACCATAGATGCCGAGTATATCAGATTCAGTATCTTGAGGCACAACATTGCGCCCGCAATTAAGCAGCACCTCTCCGTGCGTAACACTCCTAAAATTTTCCAACTCGATCTTCTGTACTCTTACGGTGGGAAGAATATGTCCTTTTTCAAAATTCATATGCAATGCCTCCTAAATGCGCGGTTTCACTTCACAGTGCAATCATATCATAGCACATCTGTGCCAATCTGTCAATCGGCTATCTATTATTTTGAATTTTATATTCAAAATAAAGAGTTACTGTCTCGTGCGGAGCAACTGCGATTATTATATTATGTGCTGCGCGCTGTGTATTGATGCCTATCATGAACCCATTTTATATCCTTCCCATAGGAAGAGTCTCGTACTCATAAATAATTATTTCGCCCGTAACAGTATCCCAGCCAAGCCATAAAGATTGTATACCCTTTGTTGTTTCAAATCGTCATCCGTATCCCACCAAGGAATACCACCGTCAGCTTGCCGTCCAATTGAAGCTCCATGTGGTCGAGCGTCCGAAGGGAGAGCGGGTAGTCAAACCCGTCCAGCTTGCCGACCTCGTCCATCAACCGGAGCATTACCGAAGCGTGATACCGGGTCAGCTCATTATCATCAGCTTCGGCTATTCGTTTCAGCCGGGGCGCATACTGCAGCCGCTTGCTAATGATGAGATTCCACGCCTGCGTGAATACCTGTGCAGGTCTGTCCACGGGAATACGGCAATCATCGTGCTCTATGTCGTCAGGGCGCTTGAACCGCGTCACTTTTGTACAGCAGCGCCACCACGGTTTATAACCACTGCCGTCGCGAAAGCGGCAATACACCACCGTTCTTCCGCATACTCCGCAGAAGACTCTGCCTTCAAAGGGATATTCTGGGGACGGCTGGCCGATGTGTTGTAATACTCTCCTGGCATACTCCATTTGGGTTATCTCCCATGTTTTCCTGTCAATTATTGCTGGAAGGGCGTCTCTTAAGAAGTATTGCGGCAGTTCGCCATGATTCTGTTTGACCTTAGATAAAGCCCCCGGGCTGTACGTCTTTTGGAACAGAACATCACCGCAATATTTCTCGTTCTGCAGAATGTTGATTACGGTTTTATTATGCCATGTGGCTTCTTTGCGGTGTGTTGGAACACCTTCTTGATTAAGTCTGTTTGCAATTTGCTGCGTGTTGATGCCCGCCATGAACTCATCGTATATTCTCCGCACAATGGAGGCCTCGTCCTCAACAATAATTATCTCACCCGTAACGGTTTCTCTATCAAGCCCGTAGAGATTGTGTATTGGTAGGCTGTTGATATCGCCCTTGGCGTACCTTTTGCGAAATCCCCACGCTACATTTTCAGATAGTGTTTCCGCCTCTGACTCAGCAAACGCCGCCATAAGAGTGAGCATGAGTTCTCCGTCCGGGCTGCTGGAATGGATGGCTTCCTTCTCAAAGTACACATCAATACCGAGCCCCTTCAGCTCCCGGGTATAAACAAGCGTGTCCACGGTATTTCGACCGAATCTGGACACGCTTTTTGTTATGATGGCATCTATTTTTCCGGCATGGCAGTCTGCTATCATCTCCATGAACTTCGGTCGCTTCCGGGCGGAAGTCCCGCTTATGCCCTCGTCGGCATACACGCCGACAAGCTCACAGGATGTATCGGCTGTGAGCGTTTCGGTGTAGTATTTGACCTGTGTGGCATAGCTGTGGAGCTGTTCCTCGCTGGAGGAGGACACACGGCAGTATGCCGCCATTCGCTTTATCGCGGTTTTCTTCTGTCGGGACGGTATTATTCTGACATCTGGCATGACTCCGCCGCCTTTCTCTTTTTCTTGTACGATTTCACACCGGGGTCTATCTTCCACGGCAGCTCCGTCCCATCGCGGAAGAAGAACTTCACGGTGCAGTCCTCGTTGATGACCATGTAATTGACCGCAGCCTGCCAAACGAGCGGGTCGAACTCGACCAAGGCTTTTTTCTGCTGTTTCAAAAGCTGCAGGAATCCGCGAACCTGAACCTTTCTGGCAGCACAGAGGGCAATCTTTGAGTTGAGCTCCTGGTACTCACTTTGCAGGGCTTCATACTCTGCGGTGATCTCGTCACGCTCCTGCTTGAGCGGACTGTCCTCTTCGCACTCATCCACCATCCGGCTCTCTCTGGCAAGGTTGTCCCGCATCTTTGCGGCAAGCCCCGTGCAAAGCGCATCCACCTCGGCAAGCCTTGCTTTGAGCGGACGGTCGTCGGTGATGGCGTCAAGGCACTCCTCATAGTTTTTCGCAATCTCTGCCTTCCGTGCGAGGAGGCTGTTGAAAGCGTCTACAAAGCACCGCTCGATGGCTTCTTCCTTTACCGAGGGCGTTGAGCAGTATTTCCGCTTGGTGAATTTGTTGTTACAGTGCCAGACGAAGGTATGGTATGCGCTGTTGCTGTGCCACACCTTTCTGCCGTAAAAACCGCCGCAGTCCCCGCATACGACTCTGCCGGAGAAGGGTGAAATGCAGGTGTACGGACCGCCCGCTTTGCGCCTGCGGAACTCATCCAGTACCATTTCAAACTTCTCCGGCGGGATAATAGGCGGATGGTTCTGAGAAACATAAAATTTTGGTAATTCTCCGTTGTTTTTCTTCACTTTTTTAGTCAAATAATCTTCCACAAATGTAGACTGCAGCACCGAATCCCCGCGATATTTGACATTCTGTAGGATGTTTCTGACCGTAGTATCCTGCCAGTTGGTTCTGTTCATGGGGGTGGGAACGCCTTCTGCCGTGAGCCCCTTTGCTATTTCGTAGCAGGTCTTTCCCATAAGGAACTCATCGTAGATCCTGTGGACGATTTTTGCCTGCTCTTCCACGATGAACAGTTTACCGTCGGCACCCATATCGTAGCCGAGGAAAGAACTGTAGGCAAAGGACACCTTGCCGTCCGCCATGCTTTTGCGCTTACCCCATGTGATGTTTTTTGAGATGCTGCGGCTTTCTTCCTGGGCGAGTGAAGCCATAATGGTCAGGAGCAACTCACCCTTGGAGTCGAGGGTATAGATGTTTTCCTTTTCAAAATAGACCTCCACGCCTTTTTCCTTGAGCTGCCGAATGGTGGTGAGACTGTCCACCGTGTTGCGGGCGAACCGGCTGACCGATTTTGTGAGGATGAGGTCTATCTTGCCATCCAGCGCGTCGGCTATCATCCGCTTGAAGCCTTCACGGTGTTTCGTGCTGGTACCGCTGATGCCCTCGTCGGTGTAGACCTCCACGAACTCCCATTCGGGATTTCGCTGGATATAGGAAGTGTAATAATCGACCTGCGCCTCGTAGCTGTTCTGCTGCTCATCCTTGTCTGTGGATACTCTGGCGTACCCAGCCACCTTCCGCCTTTTTGTGATTCCGGGCAAGCCTTGCATAAAGCCTTGAGGCTTGGGTGGTATCACAGTGACATTCTTATTGCCCATCTGTTTGCTCCTTCCGTTTGAATGCTTTTTGCTTTGCAGCCTCCCGCATCTCCAGCGTCCAGCTTTCGGAGCGGGAGCGGTCTTTCCATATGATTGTCTTTTCCGTGCCGTCGCAGAAAATCAGCCGCATAATATTAGCGGGCTCCGCAACGATTTGTGCCACTGTGTCGGTGAAATGGTCTTCCATGAAAGTCTTATCCCCAAGAGCCTCGGCAATGTAATTCTTGAGTGTTTCCTCCGGGATGACCTTTGAAGCGCAGTAGTCTTTACCCCTACTGTTAAAGGTGGAGCAGCACCAGACTGTATTATATGGGGTGGTCTTGCGTCTGTAGTTCTTACCGCAGATACCGCACCGAATCCTGCCAGTGAAAACGCTCTTGACACCGGGGCTGCAAGTGTGTTTTGCGGCTCGGCGCTGGACCTCGTCCTGCACAGCAGAGAAAACCTCTCTGGACACTATCGGCTCATGGTCGTCTGTAATATAGAACTGCGGTAACAGCCCGTCATTGACGACCTCGCGTTTTGTGATGTGGTTTTCTCGCAGGGTCTTCTGCAGGAGCAGGTCGCCTACATACTTCTCGTTCCGCAGAATACTTCGGATAGTGTCCGGATACCAATGTGTGATTCTTTCTGAATGGACACCGCGCTCATTGAACGAGTTGGATATCTTCTGTACGCCCCAGCCAGAAAGGTAGCGGTCAAATATCTCTTTCACTATCTCCGCCTCATCCGGCACCACGGTTATCTCGCCGTTCACCAGCCGGTAGCCCAGCATGGTGCAGGTGTTTGGACGGCCCTCTTCAAAGCCCTTACGGATACGCCACTTGCAGTTCTCGCTGCACGAAAGGCTTTCTTCCTGCGCCTGCGACGCCAGAAGCGTGAGCATCAGTTCTCCTTCTTCGCTGATGGAGTTGATGCCCTGCTCCTCGAAAAAGACATTGATGCCGAGTTCTTTCAGCTCCCGCACCGTGGCAAGCAGCGTGACCGTGTTCCTCGCAAGGCGCGATATCGACTTCACGACGACCATGTCGACCAGTCCCAAACGGCAGTCTGACAGGAGTTTCTGGAACTGCTCCCGGTCTTCCTTCGTTCCTGTTTTTGCCTCGTCGGCGTAGACCCCGGCAAACTCCCACTCTGGGTTGTGAATGATGTACTTGCGGTAATAATCGATCTGCGCGGCAAGGGAGTGGAGCATGGTATCCTTATCGCAGGATACCCGCGCATACGCAGCCACGCGCTTCTTCTCGGTGAGCGTCATGCGCGTGGGCGTAATGTCATAAATCTGTTTTTCCATGACTTTGTCCTCCTTTGGGTAGTGGACATATTACCGTCAATTCCGCTGATTATCCAGCGATATCTGATAACTTTCTCCGACAAATAACGGAGAATATTTACCCCGGAGAATTGTATCAATTACCCGGTACTCCGCCTCGGAGATGACGCCGTCCTTGAGCAGTGCCTTGAAGGGAGAGAGGCTTGCATGGTATAAAAGCTCCTTGCCCATCTGTTCCTTTGTCATCTTCCGTCGCCTCCGAATCTCGCCGCTGCATAGCATTCATGTGAGCAGTACTTCCGAGGCGCGCTTCCGTAGGCGGTAAACGTCTTACCGCAGTATCCGCAGACGATCTCCCGTGAGGATTTGGTGTTCCCGTTTTTGGAGCAAGGGTGTTCCGTCCACCATTTGATGCGGCAGGCATCCGAGCAGAACTTGCGTTTTTTCACGCCGTCCTTCTGTACCAGCGGTTTCCCGCATTGGCGGCAGTGGTCTTCGTCATATATGGCTGTACCCATGACGGGCACGCATTCCCTGCGGCAGAAGGATTGTACCGTACCAATGGGTAAGCAGAGCGCCTGCGCTATCTTTTTATATCCGAGGCCGGAACCCCGCATCTCTCTAAGTGACTGTTTCTGATTATCGGTCATCGACAGAACCTCCGTTCCGAGGGTCATCCCTCCACCTCGTACAGGACAGGCAAAGCCGAAAACCGTACCGGGACATAAAAAAAGAGCCCGCCGAAGAAAAAAACCTCGACGGGCATTAACTGTAGGTCAACTACTTGACCTCTGGTTTATGGACTTTTACAGGAATGCGGGGTATCGTGTTACTCGCTGTATTTGATAAACGCATCAGTGAAGCCCGCCGCCTTGACCTTTTGGAGCATGGCGTCGGCATTTGCCTTAACGGAATACGCACCGAGCTGGACGCGATAATACTTCTTCGGTGTGGTCGGCGTCACTGGCGCGGGCGTTTCCGCAGTAGCCAGCCCCGCTTTCACATCCGCCCGGAAAGTGTCCATCGATTTTCCGTGCTTCGGAAACCAGTGCATGACGTCACCGTGGTTGGAAGCGATGCCCTGCTTGTAGCCCTCGCAGTGGCAGATAATATTTTTCTCCGTGAGTCCGTACTGCTTGCAAAGATACACGCAAAGCTCGACCGCTTCCTTGTAAACGGCAGAAAAATATGTGGGGTCGGAAAGTCCGTCCTCGCATATCTCGAAACCGATGTGTGTGTTATTGGAACTGCCGCCGCCATGCCAGCCTTGCATATTCCACGGTAGAGTCTGGTAGGTGGCGATGGAGCCGTCCTTCAGCTTGCCGATGAAAGCGTGAACGCAGACCTGACTGCCACCGGGAGTGGCGGTGTTCCAGTGGTTTCCGTACTGGTTCACGCCGAGCAACCCGTCATCGGGTCCGACATAGCGTTTCAGATTGGGATTGTTCGCACCGGTCGAATGTACCATGATGCCCTTTGGAACGATGGTTTTACCGGCTTTGTAGCAGTCATTGTTCGCAAGTAGAAGTTTGTGCAGATTCATTTCGTATCCTCCTTTTCGGCGCGGTCATGGAGTTGCTCCAGCACGGCCTTCAGCTTTGTGGGAATGGGCAGGCCAAGATGGCCAGCGTTCTCCAGCAGGGAAACACCCTCATTGGAGATGTAGAAGAAGATGACCGCCGTGCGAAGAACACAGCCGGTGCCAATCACCTGCGCGTCCAGAATGTTCGCTACCCCTACGAGCAGGAAAATGAGCACCTTCTTGAAGATGCCCCTGAAGCCAACCGCGCTGGAGAGCTTTTTGTCTACCACGGCGCACATGACACCGGTGACGTAGTCGACGACCACGAAAGCAATCAGAGCATAGAGCAAGCCGTCACACCCTCCCAGAAACCAGCCGAGCCATCCGCCGATAGCGGCGAACACGAGCTGAATCACATTCCAAAATTCCTTCATAATAAAATCCTCCTTGTTTATTGCATTAAAAAAGCAGCTGCCTGTGCCGGACAGCCGCCTTCCATCTGAGTTTGTTATGCTTCCTCCACCGTATAGGTGATTTTCATCGTCTTATCCGCCGTCTTGATCACGGAGGTCGACAGATTGTTGATGCTCGCAAGATACGGCGTCACGAGAAACAGCGTCTTGTAAACGGAATAATTCGAGTAATAGCTATATCTCCCAAAGCTGATCGCATAGGGTCCGTACCGAAAGAATGGTGTGCAGACATAGTTGAGGCCGGTATAATTCTTCGTGCCGATTATGGTGTCGTCCGAGCAGATGTTGAAGTCCGAACCAAGAATCCGGTCGCCTATTTTATACATCTGAACGTAGCCGTAATTGTCGCCGCCGCTGAAGTTCGAGGTGAAGCCGAAGGGAATCAGGGTGATGTCGGCCGAATTATTGGCGTTAATCTTGTAAACTCCTTTTCTGTCGTACTTCAGCGCATAAAGATAACCGCCTCGCATAACCGACTGGACATTCCGGTATGGCTGGCCACCATAACCGCTGCGGTATCCAAGCTGGTATATCTGCGCGTTGGTAAGCGTCCACGTGCCCTCGGTAAAGGTAAAATCGGCCTTGCTGATTTTGATCCACTTCACCGTCGCGTTGCCGGACGAATTGCCGCTGCCCATGAAGCCATACCAGTAACCGTCCTCACCATCGATGAAATCGTAATAGCCGTAGTTACTTGAGGCGGTGCTGTTAATGAACACGGTAGGGTTGATGGTGTGCGTTTCCAGAAGTTCATCGCCGTTTTCCTGCAGATTGAAGTTCAGGCCGATATTGCAGAAGGACTTCCGCACTTTATTGATCAGGATCGCGTTTGATGTGTCCATGGAAATGCTGATAAAGTAGTTACCTTCAAAATTGACCTCCACGGCGTCCACATAGCGGTTCATAATGATTCCGCTTGATGTGATGCTTGGGCTCTTCATACGCAACAGGCGTTTTTCCGCGTCATAGGTATCGCCAAAATATCCGACGCCACCCTGTTTGTGCGAGAGACAGACCGCCGAGATAGTTCCGTTGCCCTGACTGGTGGTGAAGTCCCAGACGAACTTATAGCCCTTGTCCGTTGCTTTCGACTCTGTAAGATTTAAACTCCCGCGCAGCACATTTGCCGTGGCATTGACGTCGTTGGAGGCGTAACCTATACACTGGTTGGAGGACGGCGCGTAGATCGTGTTCTCATCCTCCGTAATGGCATCCTGAAAAAGGAGGATGCCGCCGATGGTATTCGGACAGATGGGAAGAAAATAGTCGCTCCAGCTTACCGTACTGCTGCCCGCGACACAGAAAAGCATCCCTTCAATGTTGTTGCCGAACACTTGAGAGACGGCCGTGGTGACCATATTCGTATCCCGGAAGACTTCTTTCTTTCCGGTATGCACATCGGTCAGTTCTATTTTTGTAGTGCCTTTTAGCTTCATTTCTCAGACCTCCTAATTCAGGTAATCGACGACAATGCTGTTCACATAGCCGCCCTCTGCAAGCACAAAGCGGAACGTGTAATGGCCGGTGGTAGCTTTTAGCGCCCATGCGTCCGTGCCGATATTCGCGAGCGCGTCTTTGGTCATGCCCGACTGCTCGTCGGAAAGGACCGCCCAGGCATTGTTCACATAGTTCCACCATGTCGTCCCATTGTCGAAGGATACGGCAAACAGCGTATTGTCGTCGGAATCGGCGGTGACCTTTTCAATACCGAGAATGGTGGAATCCGTCATATCCACATTCTCTGTGATCACCGTCTGTGAAAACGGCATCGCCGTCACATCCGCTTCCAGCACCGGCAGAGAGTCCTGCGAATCCTGCCAGTACAGAAGCGACGGATTTGTAAGCGGTAGAAGCAGTGAGCCGGGCGGCCTGTCGTCCACGCCGTGGGTTTCAAAGAGCGCCTTGCTGATTTCTCCCGGATTTTCAATTTCCGAAAGGGATAAAACCCCCGCTGCCGTGACAACCGTATAGATTTTTCCGTCCTTGTCGGCAATCAGGTGCTTTCTGTCATAGGGCGCTTGAATATTGATCAGACCGGCTGCGGCGGTAAAATCTGTGCCGCTGTCGTTCGCATGCGTGAAGGTTTCCTGCAGTGTTTGCCCGGCGGTCACTGTGAATGCTTTTGTACCGCCCGTGCAAATTAACTGGTTTGTACCCAAATAGCTGGAATCAGCCGGCATACGGAGCACATTCAGAAAGATATCTCCTGTGCTGAACAGATACACTTCATAGGTCAGATGGACGCTGTCAGAGGTCGAGTTGTACTGGGCGTAGCCGTCCCACTTTAACCGCAGGAACTTATAGTAGTTGTAGAGCGTGCCTTCCTCGCGCCAGAAGTTCCAGAGCTTCGCGTCTCGCCGGCAAACCTGCAGCTGTTCGGCGCTTGTGCCAAATCCAAACCAGCTATTGCCGCTGACGTAGATGTTGTTCGCCACGACACCGTTGAACTTGAACCAGTCCACGCCGTTGAAAGTCAGCGTATCGTCGTCGTGCCCGACGTTATTCAAAAGCTGTGTCAGATTTTCGGTGGAAGCAAGGAGGGCTTCCATCCCGTTATAATCAGCCATTCTTAACCCCCAATCCAGTGACACTGGCAAACTGCTCCGTGTTCACGGTCAGCCTGCACATGCGGCCCTCATCAATTGTGACTTCCGCGCTCTTATACGCATAGGCCGTCTGCAGTTCGAACTTGTCCGTGACTTTCACATAAATTTCGGAGTAAGCCATTTTCCTCTTGTCCGCCACGTTGATGGTTTCGGTCACGACGACCGGATCGACTTTTGCCGTATCCGTAAAGGCCGTGATGGAAAGGCCGCCCGCGCGGAACAGCGGCAGGCTGTCGAGGAAGGCGGCTGGTGTCGGAGTTATCAGTTCCGTGCTCACCGCCGCCGTATAGCCGACAGATTTCAAGCCGCTGAAGCGCACCAGCGCCGCCGTGTCGGAGAATTCCAAACGGCCATCCCAGACCTTGTTTGCGGAAAGTCCCTGACCGCTGATGGTGGCAATCGCCTGTGCACGCCCGACCGAAGCGGAACCGCCGGTCATTTTCAGCCAGACCCGGAAGGTGTTGTAGGTGTTGGCCGTCAGCCCGGAGAGTGGATAATAGAGATTCAGAATGTGCTTGCCGGATTTCCAGGTTTCTATCGGGTAGTAGGTCGTGAGTACATTGTCGTTGATGATGTAGGTGACTTGAATCACCGCGTCGCCATCGTCCTGCCAAGTGAGCGTAAAACTTTCATCCTGTGTGGTCGCCGTACCGCCCGAAGTCGAGGCCGGAATTGTGATAGTGCCAGTTGCCTGACCGGCCTTTTCAACCGTTTCCGCTTTGACCTCCAGCAGAATGGACGCGAAAAACTGCGCGTCGGTATCCTCATTAGAGGCAAACTCGATGCTTACAATCTCCGTATCTGTGGAGCCTATCGTGTAGGGCGAAGCATTCAGGTAAGAATGAACGACAATCTTCCCGGCCTCGATCTGGTTCACAAGGCCGGTGATATTCTTGTCATTTTTGCTTTTGGCCTGCGCGAGGCGCGGATTTTTGCCGACACATTTCAGACTGTGCTTCCCGTTGACCTTAATGGTAATACTTGTGACAGCGGTAATTTGTTTTGCATCGGCCTGCCCCCCAGAGAAGGTGATCACGTCTCCGGGGTCGAATGCCGGATTGCCGATGGTTGTTGAATCAAACGGCACATAGCGGATTACGGCGATGTCGTTCAAAATATTGGTGAGGAGTGTCTTTCGGGTTTCCGCAAGGCCAAACTGCAATAAGGGGTTTGTGCCCAGATTCATGGTCAGACCGTCATCTGGGTCGAGCGCGTAGTATTCCGCCGTCTTGGTGCGGACGTTCGTAGAGGAGACGGCCGTGTACCGGGTGATAAAATCCGAAAAGCTGCTGGAGAACCGCTGTGTGTCGGGTATGTCCGCCACAGGGGTGTTTCCGTATTTCGTGAGCTTCAGCTTGCCAGTGCGGTCAATCTGTGCAAAACAGCCGAGTACCTGGGCAATGTAAAAAATCAGGTCACGCCAGGACTCAATGTCGTTTTCCGTGTAGACACCCAGTACATACGAGCCGTTCGGCATGGCGGCAAGCTCCTCTTTCGTATTGGCCAGTTCCACCTTGCAGGCTTCACAGGCGAGCAGAAGCAGATCATACGCCACGCCGTTGGTGACCTTTTCATCGAAATCGGCGTCGAAGCGGAGCATGTAATCATAGGCTTTGATTTCCAGGCATTTAATCGTCCGGTTCGCCTCGGAGATTTCAAAAATGCCCATCGGCACTTCTTCATAGACACCGTTCCCAATGTCCAAATGGAAAGAAAGTGCTATGGTAGCTCCATTCAGGCTGTAACGGTCGATGTCGGTGAGCAGCGTGATGCCCAGTTCCGCCGCGTAGACGGTACCAAGTTCGATCTCGTTGCTGCCGCAGCACTGCCGTGTAACGTAGCCGGAGCCCTTCACGATGTCCTCATTTTCAAAAGGATATCCTGTGCCGTCCGCGAGCGTGATCTTCCCGGTCCAGTAGTAGCTGCGGGTGTTATCCTGTATGGCTTTTTTATACGCATCGCTTACCGCATACATGGAATAACACCTCCCGTCAGAATTCTTTCAGCGTAAATGAAACTTTCCACAGTCCCTTATAGGACGTGTCCTTCACAAGGCTGGTCTTAAAGCCGTCGATATACATATCCCGCTCCTCGGCTTCGAGGGTGTATGGGTTGAAAAACTTCACTTTGATTTTTGCTTCCTTCCGGTATTCAGAGAGCTTCTTTAGCCATGCCGGAGAAACGTTGAAGGAAACCGGGATGTCGACAACGCCGGAGCGAATCACATCGCGCTGCGTAGTCCCGGCTTCCGTTTCGCCGCCCGCGTCCGACACGACGTCCGAAACTTCCACATCGTAGCTTTCCGGAAGCGGAATATCTGTGCCGTCAAAGTTCAGGTATTGAATGAATGCCATGTTATCTGCCTCCCGACCGCAGGTTCTGCCTTGTCTGCGCGTTGACCACGACTTCGTCCAGCAGAGTCCCGCCAAGGTAGACCGGAATGCTGATGTCCCCGGTATTTGAGCTCTTCAGGTCCGCAAGCGCCGACTGGATGCCGCTCAGGATATCTGCGACCGCGCCGGAGGATGCGCCACTCTGGGTAACGCCGGACAGCTCTGCCTGAGGCCGGAGTACCATGTCCCCGGCAACAGAACTCATGGCATCGGATACGAGGCCCTTGCTTTTCTCGATCCCGCTGGCAAGACCTGACATGAAATCCGGCATCCAGCTTTCGTAATCAGCAAGCGGCCCGATGTCGGGAACCGAGAAGTGCAGAAACGACTTGATGGTTTCCGCGACGTTCGACACCGCGTCCTTGACCTTGCCGATGCAACTTTTAATACCGTCCACAATGCCGTTGATGATATCCGCACCCCAATTCCACGCCGAGCTTGCCAGCCCTTTAATAAAATCGACTGCATTGCCGAAGCCGGTCTTGATGGTGTTATAGATATTCCCAATGGTTGTACTGATACCGCTGGAGATGGAACTCCAGATGGAGGACACCGTGCCGCTGATCGCGTTCATAACCGAGGACACAGCGGAACTAATGGAATTCCAGACGGAGGTCACCGTGTTTTTGATGCCGTTCACGATAGAAGTGACCGTTGAACTGATGGCGTTCCATACTGTGGAGAATACCGTCTGAATCGCGGTGAGCACTGTGGTAATGGCTGTTTGAATTGCTGCCCATGCACTGCTGAGAAATGTGCTCATCGCAGTCACTACGGTCGTTACCACTTGGCTAATCGCGTTCCAGATTGTCGTGAATACAACCTCAATGGCGTTGAGCACGGTTTCGATGATGGTCCTGTAAATCTCGAAGTAGGTCGTTATAACTGTTTTGATCACTTCAAATACTGTGGTGAATATCTTCACGATGCCGTCCCATATTGCGGAGAAAAACGCGGCGATGCCGTTCCAGACCGTTTGAATCGTTGTGGTGATCGCTGTCCAAGTGCCAGTCAGAAACGTACTGATTGCTGTAACCACCGTGGTGAAGGTGTTGCTGATGGCCTGCCAAACTGTTGAGAAGAAATCCCGGATGGCTCCCCAGATGGAGATGGCCGCAGCCTTGATGCTGTCCCAGTTTTTCACAACAAGGACGCCGATGGCAATGGCCGCCGCGACAATGGCGATCACGATACCGATTGGCCCGGTGAGCGCGGCAATCACGCCGCCCAGCGCCGGAAGCGCACCGGCAATCGCGCTGATTACGCCGCTGATCGCGCCCGCAGCGGAAATAATGCTGCCGATGGCGCTGACCACTTTGCCGATGATAATGAGTACCGGTCCGACAGCAGCCGCGATGAGAGCAATCTTGACTATCATGTCCTTCATACCTGGTGAGAGGTTGGAGAACCACTGGGCAAAGGACTTCAATGCACCGGCGACGCTCTGCAAGATTGGCGCGAGCGTATCGCCCAGCGCCTCACCAACAGAGGCCCCGGCTTCTTTCAGTGAGTTCATGGCGGTGGTGGCCGAGTCGATACCGTCCAGTGTTCCCTCATAGGTATCGCTGACGGTCGTGCCAAAGCTCGAAAGATCAGTGGACAGGCCGTCAAGGCTGATTCGGCCTTCCTTGGCGGCCGTGACAAAAGCAAGTCCGCCCTTGGTGCCGAACAGCGAGTAGGCATCCGTTGTGGCGTCCGCTTCCGTGCTGGAATCCTGCAGGCGTTTGATGAGGTCGCCGAGACCTTCCTCCATGCTTTTGCCGTCTTTGGAATAGTTGGAGGCAGCCTTTTTAAGCCCGGTCAGCATGGATGCGGAGTCAATACCGGCTTTCTCAAAGTTGCCCATGAGGGTGATGGATTCGCCAACGCCGAGCCCCATTTCTTTAAAGGTGGCCCCGTTCTGCTGCAGGAGGTTGCTCAGATCGTCAACGCTGATGCCCGTTTTCTGGCTGACCGATGTAAGCAGGCCGAGCACGTTCCCGGCCTCCGACGCACTCATGCCGAACTGCGACAGGATCATTTGCGTGTTTCCGATGGAGGTGTTGACGTCGGTATTGTTGATGGAAGCAAACTCGATAAACTGCGTGGAGAGGTCCTGCAGGGCTTTCCCGGTCAGGCCAAAGCGCGTATTGACTTCGCCCACGGCCGTGCCTGCGTCCGCGAAGGAGGTCGGAATGGTCGTGGCGATATCCTTGGCGATGTTCTCCATGGATTCGAGCGCGTCGCCCGTCGCACCTGTCTTGGTGACAATGGTGTCCATGCCTTCATCCACTTCGGAGAAGGCGGCGAGGGAGGCTGCGCCCACGGCGGCAATTGGAACCGTGACATTTTTGGACAGGCTCTCGCCGACGCCGCCGATCTTGCCGCCGACTGCGGAAACCTTACTGCCTGCTTCTTTCAGCGTAGCGGAGATGGCAGTATCCGTTTTCTTGGTTTGGGTTTCGAGGTTTTTCAGTTCTTCCTCGGTGGCGACGATCTCGCGTTTCCAGGCGTCGTACTGCTGCTGGGTGACGGAACCGTTTTTCAGGCCCTCATCCATCTGGTCCTGCACGGATTTCAGTTCGGTGAGTTTTCCTTTAGTTTCCTCAACCGCCTGTGAGAGCAGGCGCTGCTTCTGAGAGAGCAGTTCCGCGTTAGATGGGTCGAGTTTCAGAAGGCTGTTGACGTCCTTGAGCTGAGCCTGCGTCGATTTGATTTCTTTGTTGACGCCTGCGAGCGCCTTGGATAGTCCGGTGGTGTCGCCGCCGATTTCAACGGTGATGCCCTTGATTCTGTCGGCCATATGCAGCCTCCTTCCTTTGGAATCACAAAAACGCCCCGCATCATGAACGGAGCAATCCTGTCTTAGAACCGGTTCATGTCCTCCTGCGTTGCGAGAACCGGGTATTTATAGTCGTCGTTCCCGCTTTCCACGTACATATCGTTGATCATGCCAATGGTCAAAAGCTCCAGGTCCTGCATCGACAGGCCGAGCTGTACGCAGCGAAGCAGGAACAACGCCGTCGTCATTTCGCGTTCAGTTGGGCGAAGTTTTTTTTAGACTCGGATTCCGTCTGCACGTTGAGACCCCACAGGTCGATGATTTGCGGCAGGATTTGATAGATGGAGAAGGTGTTAAACCCGTCCAACCAATCCTCTGGTGTGTCAGGCACCTCCGGATCGGCGTGTTTTGCCATCACATAGGCAATGTTCTCAAACATCTCAAGGCTCAGAAGATCCAGCCCTGAGTTGTCTTCGTCGTTTGACTTGACGGATTTCTCCAGCGAGCGCAGGTCTTTGTAGATGTCCCGCTGGAACTTGATCCGGTAGATGCGTGGGATGGCTGCCGAGGCCCGGAATTTGACAGGCTTTCCATCAATCTCGATTGTTTTACAAAGGCTCATCGCTTACACCTCCTCAACCATTGCCGGTAGCGGCCGCAGCGTTGGGCTGATAGACCGCGTCATACCAGGCGGTATAGACAGCGTCGGTGGTGTTGTCGCCAGTCTTGGCCTTCACATAGCCCGAAGCAAGCGGGCGGGCCTTGATGGAAAGTGTTTCGGTCTGCACTTCGCGAGATTCCTCGTTCGTCTTGGATTCGATCTTCGGACGGGAGGCGGAGCAGTTGTACAGGACGTGGCGGATCTTCTTCACATCGCCGTCGAATTCAAAGAGCAGGGCGAAGGCACCGGTTTCGGAGTTGGCGTCCTCGACCAGAACCTTGTTGCTGTCGGCGGTTTCCTTCAGAATGTCTGTGCGGAAGCTCTCCGGGATCATGGCAAGCTCCAGATCGCCGTCATAACCCATGTTGTTATTAATTGTATAATACTCGATACCGTCCGCATAAAAGCTCTCCGGTTCGCCGTTCGGGTCCAGCGAGAGAGACACCGCGCCAGGCATCGCCACAGGAGTGGCAAACGTAACGGCTCCATCCGTGCCGATGGTGATCGGCGCATAATGGACATTGCAGATGTTGAATTTTACTTTGTTGCCCATATTCAAACCTCCATTTGATAAAGCACTTCGTACAGCTTCTCAGAGGAAATCCATACTTCGCTCTTGGCATAAAAAATGCCGTGGCTGTCAAGCACGGCTTCTACGGTTTCTTCTGTTTCAGGGGACTTCTCGTCGGTGTAGAGTTCGAAATCCAGACGGTTCATTTTGAAATAGGCCGTACCGTCAGCGGCAAAGTTGTCGGCGGAGGGATAGCGGAAAACCAGAAACGGCGGTTCCGGGCTTTCGCCTTCCGCGAAGTGGTCGTAGGCGACCGGCAGCTTTGTTTCAGCCGCCATTGCCAGAACTTCCTTATGCGTCATTTTGCAGCGCCTTTTCAAGCTCGGAGAGAAGCTGCTCTTTGCCAACTTCCTCCGCAGGAGCGATGTGCGGTCTTGCCTCCACACGGCCGCCGCCGCGTTTTGCGTGCCCATGCTCCAGAAGGTGCGCAAGCTGATACCGGTTCTTTGAATGGACCACGAGATCAAGACTGCTGGAATTCTCCGATACCTTCGTGACCGTCCAGCTCTTTTTGTAGGCACCGGTGTCCACAGGCGCATTTGCCTGTATCTGTTTTTTGACCGTGTTCCCGGCATCCCTGACCGCCTGCTTCATATCATCGGTGGCGACAGAGGCATATTCGGTAAGGTCCTTCATGATCGTGTCGGACATCTCATCGATGCTGACCATATCCTTTGACACAGGCGTCACCTCTTTTCCAGCTTGCAATTAAATTTCAGACTATTCCGTTTGTAACCCATCGGATTAACATACACGATGTCGTAAATCCTGCCCTGTGTGAGAATCCGGTATTTGGTGGACTCCACGGCGGCAAGCTCGCTGCAGTAGCGCGTGGTGAAATCCATGGATTCCTCCGGATTTACCGTAGCCGCGCCGCTTGATTCCGTACCCGTTCCGGTTCCGACCGTGGCGTGGCAGGTGAAGTAATCTTCCCATTTGTTTTTGTGGTTGCCGACCTCGTCGGTTACGACCGTATTTTTCTGGAAGGTAACCTCCACATTCAGCGCCGCAATGTCCATCAAAATGCTTCCTCCCTAATGCCGAACAGCAGCGCCCGGAGCGTGAGCAGGAGCGTCTGGTGATCGGCTTCCTCCCGGTGCTCATAAAGATAAGCGACCGTGTACAGGACAGCGATACGGGTGATCGCCGCATTTTCGTTCAGGACGGTGTCATCGGCTCTGGCTACATCGCGGCACATCTGCATGGCCGTGGAAATAAGATCAGAAATCAGGCCGTCCTCGTCGCCGGAATCCACACGCAGATAGGTTTTTGCTTCTTCCAGTGTTACTGGCATAGGATCACCTCCACAAGTGAGCCGCCTGCCAGGAAACAAATCTCAGCAGGCGGCCGTATCAGTTACGCGCTTTTGATTGCGAGGGTCTTGACTGCCTCCGGCAGGATGAGCTTGCCGTCGACGCGCTCGCTGGCAAGGAATCCGATCTGGCCGTTCGGAGCGTAGAGCTCGTTCAGGCGCTTGAAGGAACGCCCCTGCCTATCGGCGATCCAGTAATAGGAGAAATCGCCGAACGCGATGACCTTGTTGCCCGCCGCGATATCTGGTGCAAAAACGCTGGTGTAGTACGGACGGTTCAGGATCATGTCGGGCTGGCCAAGCTGCACGGACGGCTGCCAGATATAGTTTCCGTTGTTGTCCTTGAGCTTCCGTAGCGCTTTCACCGTGGTATCATTCAGAATCCATACGGCCTTGTTGCGGTAGACGTTGCGGAGCGAGTGGTACAGGTCCATGACATCGTCAAAGGTGATAGCCGTGCCGGTCGTGGTGACTGCACTTTCGGCAGATGTAAACACACCGGTCGGCTTGCCGGTGCCATTTCCGGTAATGAAGGCTTCCTCTTCCTTGGTACCGACACGGCGGGCAAACTCAGCGGCAATATAGCTTTCGAGATCAAACACGCTGTCGTTGATGAGCTCCTCAGAAACCTTGATGGCGGTGCCCAGCTTGTATGCGCTGATAGTAACCTGGCCGAATGTGTCGTCGCTCTCCGGATACAGACCGCCCTCGTCCATCCATGCTGCCTCACCATGACCGGTGACAACAGGGATCTTTCGCTCACCACTGGAGGTCTGAATGATGGTGGCAAGAGTGCGGAAGAAGTTCTGATCCTGCAGGGCCTGAACGAGCGTCTTTTCAAACTCGTCCGGCACGAGATAGCCACCCTCGGTGTCTGTGCCAATAGCGAGCGCGTCGGTCACGTCGTAGTAGTTCTTCTTGCGGATGCTGTCCCAAAACGCCTTTTTATAGGCGTCGGAAGCGCGGCCGGTTTTTTCCTTTGCGGGATGCGTATTGCCCGGCAGATTGGTGAGCGGAGAAGAAGTTGGCCTTGCGAGCTCCGCGTCAATGGCGGCCTGCTTTTCCAGACGTTCGATCTCCTTGCCGAGGTTCACCACATCGGCTTCCATCTTGTCATAGGTTGCGGAATCCTCGGCGGAGATCAACCCGTCCGCACCGCGCTTGGTGTCGAGAAACGCTTTCGTAGCTTCCCACGCCTTTGCTCTTTTTTCTCTAAGTTCCAAAATCTGATTCATGATAAAATCCTCCTTGAATTAGTGAGCCAGAAGGCTCAGTCGTTTATCGAGTTGCGAAATAGGCACATTGGGTTCTGCCTGCTTTTCAGGCTTTTTCGGGATAAGCTTTGAAAGCAGCGAGTTCGTGACCGCCGCGCGGGAAAACATCATGGCCTCCATATCGTCCGGCAGATCTTCCTGTTCCTGTGGTGAAAACAGAATCTCATCGGCAAAGTGGAGCTCTACGGCTTTCTTGGCATTGAACCACGATTCCGCATCCATGAGGTGCGAGATCACCGTACGGGAGAGGCCCGTCTTGATCTCATAGGCGTTCATGATGCTTTCCTTGACTTCGGCGAGCATATCGATGGCCTTTTGCATTTCCTCCTGGTCGCCGATAGCCACGGTCGCCGGATTGTGGATCATCAGCATGGCTACCGGCGACATACAGACTTTCGTACCCGCCATTGCGATAACAGAAGCGGCCGAGGCCGCGACTCCATCGATTTTGACTGTGACATCGCCTCTGTAGTCCATGAGCATGTTATAGATCTGCGCCGCCGCGAAGCAGTCGCCGCCGGGCGAGTTGATCCAGAGCGTGATGTTGCCGCGGCCCGCGTTCAGTTCGTCTTTGAACATCTGCGGCGTGACTTCATCGCCGTACCAGGTCTCGTCGCTGATCTCGCCGTTCAGGTAAAGCGTGCGCTCACTGCCGAACTCGTCAGGAGCATCGTTCTTTACCCAGTTCCAGAATTTCCTTTTCAAGTATTGTTACCTCCTCGCTGTGTGTTGCCTGATGCGTCAAGCTCGATGATGGTCATGATTGCATAATTGGCGAGGTCGAGTAGCGTGTCACGGATTGACTCGTTCTTAACCTCTGCCGCGCGGGTGCAAAGCGACTGTAGGCGATTGACTTTGTCTGTTATTCGGGTAACTGCACTCACGAGTCCGAGCTTTCCGAACGTCTCGCCGAAGCTATCGCCGTAGTCGGCATTTTTTTGGCGGTAGAGGCCGTTTAGTTCGGAGCAGATATCAGCATGGATTTCGGGCTTTGTTTTTCTGTTGGTCATTATCGTCATCCTCCTCCTTTCCTTTGGCGGCGCTGCCCATATTGGCGAATGCGCCGGCATCCTTGAGCTTTGTCATGTTGCCGTTGATAAGATAGAGATCACCGCCTTCCTCAGCCGGGATGGGATTCAGGTCCTCCAGTTCCCGGATATCGTTGGCGGAGAGCCAACCGTTCTGCCTGCCGGTGGCATAACCGCTCATGCGGCTCTGGTAATCACCGCGCAGAAGCCCGTCCACGTTCAGCTTAATGAAATACTGCTGCTTTTCGGCAGGAGTGAGAAGGGATCGCATCAGGCTCTGCTCCCAGCGAATGACCCACGGGTCGAGCGTGTATTTCACAAACTCCAAGGACTGCTGCTCGATGTTCGAGAAGCTGGACTTTTCGAGGTCGCCCACCATGTGAGGCGGGATTCGATAAAGCCGCGCGATCTCGTCGATCTGGAATTTCCGTGTTTCGAGAAACTGTGCTTCTTCCGGTGAAATGGAGATCGGCGTATATTTCATGCCTTCCTCCAAAACGGCAATCTTGTGTGCATTACCGGAGCCGCGATAGACCTCGTTCCACGAGTCGCGCACCTTGGCCGGGTCCTTCAGAATACCCGGATGCTCCAGCACGCCGCTGGGGTTTGCGCCGTTGGCAAAGAAACTGGCGCCGTATTCCTCGCAGGCCAGTGAGATGCCGACCGCGTTCTTGGCCATGGCGATCGGTGAGTAGCCAACTAGGCCGTCAAAGCCCAGCCCCGGGATGTGCAGCACGTCGTACCGAGAGAGGCGGACCTGGCCATACTGCCTCAAGTTCGGATTTTCATCGCTGCTTTTGGTGTAGAGGTAGTAAAGCTCACCGCTATCATCCCGGTAAACCTGCATCTTGTCGGGCAGCAGTGGATAAAGGGCCACGACCCGGCCGGCTCCGTCTCGAATGATCTGTGCGTAGGCGTTGCCCCAGATGAGCAGGTGGCTCATGAGAGTTTCACGGAATACGAACGAGGTCATTTCCGGGTTCGGCTCATCGTGGAGAATGTGGTAAAGCGGATGATCGTAGACGCGCTCCTTGCCCGCTGCCTTATATCGATAAATGTTGAGCGGCAAGGACGCGATGGCCTCCGACAGGATGCGGACACAGGAATAAACCGCTGTGGTCTGCATTGCCGTAAACTCATTCACGTTCTTGCCGCTCGTGGTAGGACCGAACAGAAACCGGTAATCCGTGCCGGTGTAGTAGTTTTTGGGCTTATCCCGTGCCCTACCAAAGTGAAAAAGCTCTTTGATTCCCATAGGTTTCCTCCTGTAAATTCGCATAAAAAAAGCACCTCTGGGGAGATGCTTCGGTTAAAATGAAAGGATGCCGCGCTCGTCGTAGACCGAGCTGTCGCTTGTGATGCCCACGCGAATCGCTCTGTCGAGCGCCATAATTGTTGCGACCGCGCCGTCGATCTTTTCCGTGGATTTCTCCTTGTCTGGTTTGATGTTCCCAGCAGGATCAGTGCGGATGAAGATGTTGTCCATCATCCAGCGGAGCACCGGATGCCCGCCGTGGGAAATCTGTCCGCCCAGCGTCAGGCGCATGAGCTCTTTGGTCGGTGGCGACATATCTTTGAAGCCCTGCCCGAAGGGAACGACGGTGAAGCCGAGGCCCTCAAGGTTCTGAACCATCTGCGTTGCACCCCAGCGGTCAAAGGCAATTTCACGAATGTTGTAGCGGGTACCGAGTTCTTCAATGAAGCTCTCGATAAAACCGTAGTGGACGACGTTTCCTTCGGTCGTCTGCAGGTACCCTTGCTGTTTCCACAGGTCGTAATTGACGTGATCTCGCTTGACGCGGAGGTCCACGTTCTCCTCCGGTATCCAGAAGAACGGCAGGATGCTATATTTGTCATTTTCATCTTCCGGCGGGAACACCAGTACAAATGCCGTGATATCCGTGGTGGAGGAGAGGTCGAGCCCGCCGTAACAGACGCGGCCCTCTAGTGTTTTAGGGTCAACCGGAAAGGCACATGCGTCCCATTTGTCCATCGGCATCCAGCGTACTGCCTGCTTGACCCATTGATTCAGCCGGAGCTGCCGGAAGGCGTTCTCCTCGGCTGGATTCTGCCGGGCCGACTCGCAGGCATCGCGGACCTTGTCAATGCCGACCGTGATGCCCAGAGAGGGGTTGGCTTTCTTCCATACCTTCGGGTCCGTCCAGTCATCGTCCTGGTCGGCTCCGTAAATGACCGGGTAGAAGGTGGAGTCGTGCTTCCGGCCTTCCAGAATATCCTTGGCCTTTTCATGGACCTCCCAGCAGATGCTGTTTTGATTGTCACCGGCCGTGGTGATGAGAAAATACAGCGGCTGCATCCGGGCATCGCCGCTGCCTTTGGTCATGACGTCGTAGAGCTTTCGGTTGGGCTGGGTGTGTAGCTCGTCAAAGATCACGCCGTGGGTATTGAAGCCGTGCTTGTTCGCCACATCCGCCGAGAGCACCTGATAGATGCTCCCGGTGGGCTGATAGATGAGCCGCTTCTGGGATTCGAGTATCTTGCAGCGTTTTGACAGCGCCGGGCACAGCCGCACCATGTCGGCAGCCACGTTGAAAACGATGGATGCCTGATTGTGATCGGCTGCACAGCCGTAGACCTCCGCGCGTTCCTCACCGTCGCCGCAGGTGAGCAGCAGTGCGATAGCAGCAGCCAGCTCGCTCTTGCCCATTTTCTTGGGAATTTCCACATAAGCGGTGTTGAACTGCCGATAGCCATTGGATTTCAGAACGCCGAACACGTCCCGGACGATCTGTTCCTGCCAGTCAATAAGCTCGAAAGGCTCCTGGTACCACTGGCCCTTGGTGTGACGCAAGCTTTCAATGAAGCTGACGGCATAGTCGGCGGAATCTTTGTCGTAGTAGGAATCCTTCGCCATGAACTTGGTTGGTGCGTATTTCTTGAGCTTTCGTATATGCCGCCGCCTCCTTTCCGCAGGTATGAAAAAAGACTGCCGAAGCAGCCCATACAAGATATATTGACAACGAGAGATAGGGCCTTCCGGCCCAGGCTCCCGGCTGTGTTTTAGTTGTAATCCTTCATCAGAATGGCAAGCACGGCTGCTGTGTTTTCGTCGTCGGGCTCAATGTCCCAGCCTCGATCATAATTGCAAACCATCTCGGCGTTTCGCTTCAGCGTCAGCTTGGAAATGCGCCCTTCGTCGATGCCATAGACGCTGGCTTCCTCGTAGTGCTTCACCCAATAGTGGAAAATGTCGCTGCCGATCTTGATGCTTCCTTCTGACCACATGCTTGCCGCCCCCTCAGAATTCCTTAATCGTAGCATTGTCGTCTGCGTCGAAGCTCACAGTGTAGCGAACCTCGCGGCCATCCGGCTTCCGGGTGATTACCCGAATGTCGCCCTCAAAAGCTCTGTAGCAGCGGTTGATTTTCTCGCCCTCCGGAAGTTGGATCTCAATTTGCTTCATCTGTTTTTCAGTCATGGTGGTGTGCCCCTTTCGTTTTGGTAGGTACATATATCACGCTGAGGCCCTGTAATAGCAAGCAGTTAAGGCAATATATAGTACACAAATCTCAACGGGAGAAAGTGTGCATTACTCACCGGTCAGAATGAAGCGGGCGTATTCCTTTTTGGGATCCTCCAGAAAGAGGACAAGCTCATAGAAGCCACGGTCGTAGGCCATGCGCTGGACGCGAGTGATATCAAACATATTCGTTTCGCCGGTGTCGCGGATGGCGAGAATCTGTTCCTTGATCTTATCCGTCATGCTGCTCACCGAGCTTTCTGCAGGAGTCGCCGTAGACCACGTTCAGGCCGGAGCCGTTGTCCCAGTTCACCAAAATGGAGCCGGAATCGTCGACGCCATACACGATGCCTTTGGTCCCAATGGGCGGAGCCTGCGGGTCATCCATCTTCACAAGTTCCACACGGCATCCTGCGGGATAGCGTTTGCGGAGGCACTCCACGATTTCTCTTGAAGGGAAATTACTCACTGTCAGTCACCTCGCTTTTTGTACCCGATTTAAATGCAGAGCTGCCAGACAATTTGGAGAGCAGAATTTTTCGGTCGGCCTTATATTCGTCTCCGATGAAGCCCAGCCGCAGGAGGAAGCAGCGGAATGCGTACTTGTCGTTGTCGACCACCTTGTCCTTCGCCGTGACATGCTTTTGGGTTTTGGCCATGCCGCAGAGCTTACCGATGAATTTGGCGTAGGCACTGATCTCCTCCGGTGCCGGGTAACCAGTGAACCACGGGAAGGAAATCTTATCGTCCTCGGCCGAGATTGTCAGGTCCTCCACGCCCAGCGCCTTTTTGATGAGGGTCGCCTTGCTCTCAACCAGATGGTTCAGATTGACAATGGAGTCATCAGTGAAGCCGTCCTTTGGCATCGAGATTGTAAGGCTCTCTGGCCCTTCGGTTTCCTCGGCGGGCTCGGCATCGTCTGCCTGGGCCTCCGTGGTGTCGTCGGCGGCGGTGAAGCCGTCCGCGATCAGGTCGTGGGCAATCCGCTCGGCTTTGGCGTCGTCCTCGCAGACGAGGGTGCCTTCCTTGTCGATCGTAATGTCGCCGATTTCGTAGGCGCAAGTCGGCATCCGCTTGTAGACCGCCTTAGTCTGCAGGATGGTGCTGACCGCCTCAACCAGTTCTTTGCGCCCTTCTCCGGTTACTTTGTAGTTGATTTCCATGGTTCTTGACCACCTTTCTTTGTTTTGGTAGTCTATACATCACTCCAAGGCTGTGGAATAGCAAGCGGTACCTGAAACAAATTCCGCACAAGATGTAGCAGCCGTTTCTGTGGTTGTTATGACACCGCCGTGAAAGGCATTGGCATATAAAAAGGCGCCTCGCTGATTGAGAGATCAGCAAAGCGTTCACATATATTAGCTACCTTATCTTTAATCCAATCTGGTGCCTCAGGAACATCGTTGTACCGTCCGTATTCTCCGAACATGAAATCCATGCCAACGTTTCTGGCCTGCACGGCCTGCTCGAAAGTTTCATAGTAGCCCAGATGAATATCGTGCTGGCATATTTTTATCCGTGCTCGAAATTTTCCACTAGGCAAATATAAGCTGACGCCGGATACGCCGGAGGTGTTGTTGCATTGCGGCGGCTGGTTGCACTGGTTTGCCTGATGCGTACATATTCTTAGATTGCATGAGCGATTGTCCATGGTATTCAGATTAATGTGATCAACTTCGTATCCTTTCGGAACATCAAACAGTGTCCGATGCAGTTCAATTCCGTCTCTGTCGATAATATAGGCTTTTTTATCAGGCAAATTCTTGCCTCTGCGATACCAGTTTCTGTCCTTTATCCGGGAAAACCGGCTGTAATCAAAAAGAAAGCAGGTGCCGTCCGGCAGCGTTCCGGTCCCAACTTTACCATCCGAGCTAAATCGGTATTTTACATTACTCACTCGGCACTTCCAAATTCGCATAGGGGATTGTATTACCATCCCTTTCGAGGAATACGTCGTCTGCCTTACCACCATAAAATTCGATGAATCTTTTTACAGCAACATCCACGTATTTCGGCTCAAGCTCTATGCCAAAGCACACACGGTCAAGCTGCTCACAGGCGATAAGCGTTGAGGCTGAACCGAGGAAGCCGTCAAGAACGAGAGCATTTGAAGCCGTACACTGTTTGATCAGATAGGCTATGAGCGGAACTGGCTTACTCGACGCATGATTGTATCCTTCCGTTTTTGAGTTTTTGATTCGGTCAAAATCAAAGCAGGCTTTCTGCTTCTGGTCGCTGTACCACTTGTGATGTCCATCCTTGCGCCAGCCCCATATAATTGGCTCAAAATTGTACTTCCAATCCGTCCGCATGAGCGGGGCACTGTCTTTTCGCCAAATGAGTCCTGCGCCAAGTTTGAAGCCCGCATCCTCAAATGCATCGTAGAAAATGCGGGCTTTTGACGTTGCGTAGAATTCATAAATGGAAGCATCGGCGGCCATCGCATCATGAAAGCAAGTAAATGCCTTCATAAGAAATGCGTAGGCATCCTTGTCATTAAGATCATCGTTCTTGATTTTTCCGGATGCACTTTCAAGATTCACAAAATAAGGTGCGTCTGTACATACAAGATTGGCTTTACGATCTCCGAGGAGCCTTTTATAAGTATCTTGCTCGGTACAATCGCCGCAGATGACGGTGTGCTTTCCTATGTGCCATAGGTCTCCAAGTTTCGAGAATGCCGGCTTTGCAAGTTCTGCATCCACGTCGAAGTCGTCCTCGTGGACATTTTCAGCCGCGCCGGACAGCTTGTTGAGTTCAGCCGCTGTAAAGCCGAGCAGAGAGATGTCGAAGGCATCGGCCTGCAGATCGGACAGCTCGACTGCGAGCATTTCATCGTCCCAGCCTGCGTTCATGGCGAGACGATTGTCCGCGAGGATATAAGCGCGTTTCTGCGCTTCGGTCAGATTCTCCGCAAACACGCAGGGAACGGTGGTATAGCCTTCTTCCTTGGCGGCGGCCACACGGCCGTGCCCGGCGATGATGTTGTAATCGCTGTCGATGATCACGGGAGAGACAAAACCAAACTCCCGGAGACTGGCACGTAGCTGCACGATCTGCTCCTTGTTGTGCGTCCGCGCATTTCTGGCGTAGGGTATTAGCTTGCCTATATCCACTTTTTCAAAGCGTTCTGTATTCGCCATTGGTTATTTTCCTTTCCGCGCCGTCAGCAGACGCTCCATCAGATCGTCCTGCGGATTGTCATCGCTGTATCCGGCAGCACAGTTTTCTTTCACGATCTGAAAAATCTCAGCCCAGTCCGCGCGGGTCTGGCACTTGAAGTTGTTTGCCATTGTCACATAGGGTGAGGCAATTGCGTTGCCGGTGGTCGGGTGCTTGGCAAGAAAGCCGTATTCCGTGATGGCCTCCTCACACTGAATCCAGCGGGCGGCGCTCATGGCGTACCGCTCGATGGTATCCGGAGGAACGAGGTGAGCACAGCCACGGTCGGAGAGCCACTGCCAGACGGATTTGTAAATGTCCCCGGCGGGCAGTGCCTTGCCGTCCTTCTGAACCGCCGAGAGCATTTCTTTTGGCTCCGGCATGTCCTGACCGCGAAGGTCCGGAGCGCTTTTGAATTCCATAACGGTGAGCGGGTGCTTGCCCGGATTGCCGTCCGCAATTTTATCCGCCAACGGCTTCCGCTTTGCACCGGCACCGGCTCTGACGCCGCCACGGTTCGTACCGTCCTTGGCCATACTGCAACTCCTCCTTCCTCGGCGGGGTCAATACCCCGTTTGATTCCGCGCACGAACGCAGATGACCCCACGCCCGTTCCCCGGCGATATGTGCGCAGAGATTCAAACCGCCCCTGATCCGTACCCCGAAATTTGGACAGTCATTGATTGAAATTCGAGAGTGTGAAATCAAAATCATCACACAAATCGCAGAGTTGGAAATCAAGTTTTCGGACAGATAATATAGTTTGCATCCACAGACCGGACAGATAATGCTATAATATCTGTATTTGAAATCATTTCTCTCTGCAAAAGGAGGAATTATCAATGGCAAACAGCAGTAATCGTGGGGGTTCACGTCCCCTACCGGTCAAGCGCGAAGTGATTATGTTTTCGTGATTTTTGTATTTGTTTTGGTCTGTAGCAAAATGTGATACAGACCTCGCGGAACTGCATTTTGTTCCCATCCTTAACGATCGTGCCAGCGGTCGCCCATCTCGGCAGTGATCTTCGAGTGGCACGGTGTGCAGAGCGCCTCAAGATTGGAGTCGACATGCGTGCCGCCGCGAGAGAGCGGAAGTCTGTGATGGACTTCGGTTGCAGGGGCATAGACGCCGCGCTTCAGGCACTCCTCGCAGAGAGGGTGGGCGGCGATGTATCTGTCACGGATGCGCTTCCACGCACGGCCGTACCGTTTCTTCTCTACAGGATCGCGGTCGTACTGTTCGTACTGCTTGTCAATGAGCTTCTGATGCTCCTCGCAGTAGCGGCCGGGCACCAGCTTCGGGCAGCCGGGATAGCGGCAGGGCGTTAAAGGTTTGTGCGGCATGGCTGCCTCCTTTCGGGCATAAAGAAAGCCCTCGCGGGTTTGGCCCCGTGAAGGCTCTCCGGATTCAATTTTCCTATTGTAATGATACCACATTCGCCCTGTGCGAAATAGTGCGTTTTACTGCGCCGACAAGATTTCCTCTACTTTTTTCAAAGCATCGTTGTGTACCTCATAAACGTGACGCACCCGGAAATCCATCTCCACGGCAATCTGTTCCCAGGACTTATAGCAGAGGTAGCGTCCTTCCAGCAGAAGCTGACAGTCTATATCGTCCACGGCTTTGATGGTCTTCACAAGGTCGCACTTGATATCCACCAGAGTGTCAATGTCGCGGTTGATCTCCGCTTCCAGATCCACGATCTTCGCAATGGCGTCCGCCATCTGGGAGTTGCCGGGGCTGGGATTGTGGGGCATCCCGGTCAGGCGTGAGGTACACTTGGTGGCGAGGTCGTTCAGCAAAGCGATTTGGTCGATCTTGCTGTTGATGCGGTTATCCAAGCGGAACGCCTGGGACAGATACTCTTTCGCCTCCATCTCACGCCACCTCCTCGCGCAGCATCCGAAGCAGCGTTTCTCCGTCGACGGAGGTCAGCAGCGTGTACCATTCGGAGCGGAAAAACCGTTCCACCTCCGACTTGTCCTGCAGCGCCGGGGTGTATTTTGGATTTCGCTCCAGCGTGCGCAGCGCGGCGCGGTAGTCATTCGCGGCCTGTACAATTATCGCGTTCGCCAAATTTTCATAGGGTGTGTTCATGATCTGTACCTCCGATTATTTTTTGTTCCCTCGGATTGGCACGGATTGTCATAGATTGTCTTAGATTTGCAGGTCCGCTTTTACGGCGTTGATGAGAGCCGCCTGTGTGCTGTCCTTTTGCGAGAGGGCTTTTAGGATGCGCTCGTCGATGGTGCCTTTGGTGACGATGTGCTGCACCACAACGGTATCCGCCGTCTGGCCCTGTCTCCACAGACGGGCATTGGTCTGCTGGTAGAGTTCCAGCGACCAGGTCAGCCCGAACCAGATGAGTGTGGAGCCGCCGGACTGCAAATTGAGTCCGTGTCCGGCAGAGGCAGGATGAATCAGCCCCACAGGTATCTCTCCGGCATTCCACCGCTTGATGCTGTCGGCCGTGTCCAGCTTGGAAAACGGGATGTGGAGTTTGTGCAGGCACTCGGAGATTCTGGCGAGGTCATGCTTGAACCAGTAGGCCACCAGCACGGGTTTCCCGTTTGCCGCCTCAATCAAATCCTCCAGCGCATCCAGCTTGTGGTCATGAATATGGATTGTGCCGCCGGTGTCGGTGTAAATGGCGCCGTTGGCCATCTGGCAGAGTTTATTGGAGAGGGCTGCGGCGTTTGCGGCTATGATATCGCCATCCGGAAGCTGTAGCACGAGGTCACGCTTGAGTTCATCGTAGTGCCGGCGCTCTGCATCGGAAAGGCGGACGGTGTATTCGCTGCTGATGAGCTCAGGCATCGGCAGGTAGTCGGTGGACTTCATGGAGATGGTGATGTCAGCGATCTTGTCATATATCCGCTGTTCCGCACCGGGCAGTGGCTTGTAGCTGAATACTACCTGTCCGTTGCGCTTGTCAGGCGTGAAGTAGTTAGTACGGTACTGCCCGATGAACCGCCCGAGCCGCTGGCCCATATCCAGCAGACGAAACTCAGCCCACAAATCCATAAGGCCGTTGGCGGACGGTGTTCCGGTGAGGCCGATGATGCGCGTTACCTTTGGCCGTACCTTCATCAGCGCACGGAAGCGTTTTGCCTGATAATTTTTGAAGGAAGACAGCTCGTCCACCACAATGGTGTCGTAATTGAAGGGCAAGCCGCTGTCCTCAATAAGCCACTGGACATTTTCGCGGTTAATTATGTAGATGTCGGCGGGTTTCAGGAGCGCCGCTCTCCGTTCCGGCTCAGTGCCGACCGCTACGGAACAGATGAGGTTCTGCAGGTGATCCCATTTCTGGATTTCTGCCGGCCAAGTACCGGAAGCCACTCTGAGGGGTGCGACCACAAGTATTCGGTGGGCCTCAAAGCTGTCAAACAGCAGGTCGTTTAAGGCGGTCAGGGTTATACTCGTTTTGCTCAACCCAAGCCCATATCAAGCAGAACTGCAGCGGCTTTGTGCGTTTCGATAAACGAAACCGCATAGCTCTGGTACTCATGAGGTATGAACTTCATCAGGCATCACCTCCCATCGAGTTTAGAAAACTTAGGCATACCATCTGGGCATCTCACGTTCGGCAAGGTCAAAGATGAAGTCTCGCCCCTTCGGGGTCCATAGCAGCATAAGCACCTCGTGGCCGTTGTTCAACTTCACATAGCGCGGTAAAGCAAGGCTGGCTCCAACGTAGCTGGTATAAAGGCGCCAAGTGTCAGAGCCGTTCGGTTTGTACTGCACCCGGCAATCCTGGAGAAACTGGTTCAGCGTGACAGCGGTCGTTCCTAAGTCTTCAGCAATCTCTCCGATTTTGTACAACTCAGCCGTGTCCGTCTGCCCTTCATACTTGGCGGCAGCTAGTTGCAGCACCTTGTTTTGTGATTCAAGGGCTTCCCGCGTTTCCTCGGCGGCCACAAGAGCAATCAACGCGTCTTTGTAGTTTCTTGGAACAAGCCTGCGCTCCATTTCGTTAAAAGCCGCAATGTACGCTTTTTTAAACTGCATTGCCTTTTCGCCGGTGTAGCCCATGACCAGTAGCGTAAAGCCGTCACGAGTCATGAGGTATTCACTATAAGTCTGATGGTTCTGCGGATCGGTGCGGTGGGTATGCTCAAAATTGAGCCGTCCCCATTCAGGGTCACCATCTAAAATAAAGCGGGTGCCGCGGAGTACGTTTTTATGTTCTTTCTCAAAAACCCACGTGATGTCAAGGCTTGATACGACGGCTTTGCCATCACGCTCGGTCAGGCCGAGATTGATAAGTTGATTATCCATTTTGTATATCCTCCAATATTTTGGTTATTTGTTCAGGGTCATCCAGCACATAGACTTTGAAGCCCAGTTCGGTAAGTAATCTGTGCCTTGCGACCTGTAACGGCCTCGGTTTTTCTCCCGGCGCTTTCACTTCCACGAATGCCATCCTGCCACCCGGAAGGAGCAGCAGTCTGTCCGGCATTCCGTCAAGGCCGGGAGATACGAACTTGGGTGCGATGCCGCCGGCGGCTTTGACCTTATGCACCAGTTTCTGCTCTATCAGTTTTTCTCTCATATTCCATCACCTCAAATGCTAAGGTCTTCGCCGCCTCAAGTGTTTCTATGCGGTGGTTCTCCCACCACTGATATGGTTCGCCGTCAATACTGACCGTGTAATACTCTTTACCGCGAAAGCTGTCCTTTACCGCCTTTATCCTGCCACGCGTTTTGGATAGCTCCATCACAAGGGATGACGTTTCCTCCCACTGCTTTTTCAAGAACGCCCGCCTCCGTGCCTCTTTGCGTTTTGCCTCATCATCGCGTTCCTTTGCCGCAAGCAGATCACTGGACATCGTGCCGTCGCATACACAGCCGACATGGAATTTGTCCGGCCACTGCGGGTGAACCATGACGTGAACATACTTGATACGGTCGTAATCGCAGAGCTCACAGGTAAAGTCGGTGTCCGGCATCGTTATGACTTCTTCGCAAAACCATCCATCACGGGGCGCACCGATGGAATCCAGTCTTGCGATGCATCTCTGCGAATATCCGCTCATCCTTTTTCCTCCGTTCTGATCCACTCTTGTAACGATAGTAACTATCTTTTAGGGAAACACTAACTACGTATAGGCCCTTTTTATTCGCGTACCCCAACAAATTAAAAGTACATATATAAATGGCTGTGTTAAAAATGTACGCGTTAAAAACGATTTTCTCGTTACATGAACTCTTCCGCCTCGGTCTTGGCATCGATTTTAAGGCATATCGCGCGGACGTTGACGCCCTGAATGCGCTTTTGAATCTGGCAGTTGTTCTCGCCCTCCGAATCTGAGAAAACCTCGATGTAGTCCCTGTCTCGAAATCCCTTGATACACTTGGTATAGACAAACCCGGCTTCGTCCAAAGTCTGTCGCAGCACCGACGCGATAACGAACACATGACGCGCCTCTGTTTTACCGTAGCAGGGAGATACCGCTGTATCGAAATGGCTCTTGTTCTCGGCTATCCAGCCTTCGACAAAATGCCATGCTCTGTCAATGGAATCTTCCTTCTCCAGAGATTTGCAGTTGTGCAGCAGCGTCATACCGAGTTCCACCGCCTCCGCTATGGCGTCCGTTTCACTCATGCCAAATATGGACTCAGAGGAGTATCGGTCGGCAAGGGCAAGTGCCGCGATGTTGTCGAGGTGAGCGCCGGGGTCGCCGATGTCCAGCATTTCAAAGGAGCTTTTCAGTTCACTGCGAAGCCGGCTGTAGTCGCCGCTCAGTTTGCCTTTTACCACCAGCACCTTCTCAATGAGAAAGCGAATGAACTTCTCCCCGGCAAAGCCGTAGTTGTCCTCGCTGATCTGATGGACGTACCGCCCGTACTTCACGTCCTCAATGGGCTGACCGTAAACTTCCAGAACACGGGTGTTGACCCCGTCCATAGAGGTTTCGTTGGTAATGGGCTGTTCTCCGGTACTGATGATGCTGTTGAGCCAGGTTTGGACTTCCTGCAGACCGCCGTTTTTTGCACCTCTGGTTTTGCCGTAGCCATTACCCAGAGAGTACACAATGGTGGAGGAGGACAGCCTCTTTTCGTTCAGCACCTGCAGTTCGTCCAGACCAAGCGGCAAATGCTTCAGCGTTCCAGCTCTGCGTTCCAACCCGACTGCCGTGGAGTTGAAGTTGCCCATCAGCTTCAGCGGGTCGCCCCAGATGGAAAGCGCAAACTTCAGCATGGCGGTCTTGCCGCTGCCGGACGCATACCAGAAGTGGAGATTGATAATTCTGTTTTGAAGCGGACTCAGCATCGGAGACACAAAGGAGCCTGCCAGCATCGCTCTTGACACGGGCGAACCCCTCAGTGCTTTCGCTGTTTCAAGCCACACACCGAAATCACCATGCGCCGTTAGCGCCGGGAGTATCTCATCACCGTCGTCACCGTCAAAGATGATCTCGCCGTCTGTGACATAGGGGTAGAACTCTTTCCCAATCCATCCGATACGGCTCACACTGCGAATAAAGGGAATGACGCCGCTGTTCTCGGTTTCATAATCGGTGAAGTAGCGCACCATGCCCTCGGAGTTATCGGAGGAAACAAGCAGACCGCTGTCGGCAAACTTTACAAGAGAGGTTTTGTTAAACAGGCTTGATCTGGGAGCGCGGAGCGTTTTCCACTTGCCGTTTCTCATGAATGCGATCTCCATCATTTCCAAGCCACTGTCGATATTTTCAAGCCGGGAGGTAATGACCACCGGCTGATGGCAGAGACAGACTTTGACGGGATTGCCGTTAAAGAACGAGGTGGAGATAATGCCTTCATCGATGCTGATTTGATAATCCTTCGGTTCCACAGCGCCGTGCAGGTCTATCCCGTCAAGGACGATTTCGCCCTGTACCACGTCGAACTCCGGCTCGACTGCCTTGTTAGCCGTATACTTGACTGCATTCTCAAAATCACGGACGCCTACGCCGGATGTTCTTATTAGCTGTTTCAGCCTTGCGTACAGAGCCGGGGCATTCTGCTTGGCGTAAGCCGCCAGATGCAGAGTGCGGTCTGCAAGCGCCTCGTCGCCGTCGAGTTTCTTTTTACTGAGAAGCAGATCAAGTTGCTCTTGCGGTGACAGCAGCGCGTGAACTACCGGGGCCTTTACTCCGCAGCCGCCTACGGGACAGTCAAAGCAGAGGGTATCCTGGATATACCGGCAGGTGACCGGGCGCTTGACCTTCTGCGACCGCTGAATCTTCCGTTCCGTTTCCTCGACGGAGTAACCGTCATACAGGGCGCTCCACTGGTGAAACAGTTCCGTGCCGTCCGGGACGAGTGAAATGTTGTCACACATGGCTTTCCATTCCGGCTCGGTCACACCGTTTGGGTCGTTCGTGAGCTTCTGCACAAATAGGCAGCGTTCCATAATCCGCTGCGCACTGCCGACGGTTTCTGGGTCTGCCTCAAATGGCTCTCTGTCGAAAGATGCCGGTTTTACGTAGTATTCGTTGAAATCGGCAAGCGTGTACCGTGGACCGTCAAAGGTCAGCACATTGCAAGGCGCTGGCTCTTCCAACTTGTGGTTCAGACTGCCGGGAGCGCGGAACATATGAGAGAGGTTATACACGTTGTCCAGTTTCCAACCGAGCTTTGAAGCCTCTGACATCAGCAACTTACCGAACCCCCGGAGCAGCCCCTTTGCCCGTTCCCGGGCTTCGTCATCCGTGAAGGACACGGGAGTGGCAAAGAGGTAATAGCCGTAGATGCCGTAGCCGGAGTCCACAAAGCCCGTGGGTTTTATCTTTATTCCGTGCAGAAATGCTATGGCGGCATCTTTGTCCGGCGGCAGATTGGTTTCCTTGTGCGCGGGACCGAGGACGTCGACGTCGGCAACAAACGCAATGAGCGTGTCCACATCATCGTCTTCGCCACGGAGGTGCGGCGGCAAATCGGCTCTTCTGGGGTTGGGACTGATATACACATTCTGGCTTTTGCCGAGTTCCGTGACGCGGTCATAAGCCTCATCCGCCGGGATACGGTAGTGCTTTTTATCCGGCAGCGTTGTGTAAATGGTCTCCGAGCCGAAGAGCTTATAAAAGTCGCGGTTTTCCATATCGTTTACACCTGTCTTCCTCACTGACGAACTTTATCGTCATACCTTTCACACTTGCACGGTCGAATTCCGACTCCATGCCTGAACTCAGACTGTCTCCGCATACCCACACCTCGCTGCATCTGTCCATGAGCGCGTTGCCGAAAGCCAATCCGAGCCTGCGCTCTTCCGGGTCGTTATCGTCCATGAACTGCGGATACAGCAGATGCGGCGCTACGGGGATATAGCCTTTCTCCACGGCAATGCGGCAGTATTCTCTTGCCGCCTGCACATTGGCCGTGACATTCCCGGAGTATGGACTGCAAATATACACGAGCGGTCGGCAAGATTGCGATGCGCGTTTTTCTTTTTCTACATTGGTCATTGCCTTATAAGCGGTGGGGTCGTAGTAGCCCTCGCTGTTGAATTTGTTTATACTCATGTAGCCGTGCCTCCTTGCATTTTCTTAAGTTTCATAAACGCTTGTAGAAAATCGGGTCTGAATAACCCGTATTCCTCAGATTCAAGCCAGATTGTTTTATCATCGCCCGATGTCAGCATGATGTTGGCGTCGTCTATCACCTTAAGAAACTCGGAGATGGGTTTTTGGTTAGGACACAGCTCATTCTCCGTCATGCCGCACCTCCAGAACCTTGCCGAGCAGGTCATCTACGAAGAGCTCGCATTCCTCCGGGATGAGTTCACGTACATCCTCGATATCAAAGTCACCGAACAGCTCTCCGATAACGAGGCTGTAACCCAAATCGTCCAAAGCGTCCACAAGCCGCGCAACGGCATCAAAGCTGATATCGCTCATGCGCATCATTTTATCGGTGCATTCCGCGCAGTTGATGTCCGTCCCGTAGGGGTTTTCCGCTCTGGCGAAGATCAGTTCCCGCAGGTCGATTGGGATCTCCTTTCCGCATTCGGCACAGCGCGTATAGGTGTTTCCGGCGGTAACGGGACTGCATACGACTGTGCCGTCCTTCAGCTTGTTCCTGGTATAAATCATGTTCTCTTCCTCCGCAATTTCGTGATAAACGGAAATTCCGTCCTCACCTCGTACAGGACAGGCAAGGACGGAAACCGTACCGTTATCAGTCTTTTTTATAGAAATCACATTCATAACCGTCGGCGCGCAGGACGAGCCCCGGCGTCCAGGGCGGCACTCTGCCCATCTGTTCGCAGACCGCTTCAAGGGACATGGCGCGGTCGGCTTCGATGATGACTTCATCGTGGACATGGGCAACGATGTCGCAGCAGGACAGCGTTTTCATGGAATGGCAGAGGATGTCCCGACTCGTTGCCTGAACGATGTTTTCCACCAGCTTGGGACCGTAAGTTTCAAGCCGCTCCCACTTTTTCGTGCCGCCGGTGCCTTCATAGGTGATGGACTCACCGCCGAAACGGTTCTCTCCGATGCGGGGCTTCACATAGGCAAGCCGTCTGCCGGACGGGAGCGTAATAAAGAGGAATCCGCTCTCATAGGAAAATCTGACGCCGGATGCAGATGCGGTGGTCTTGCCCTTGATGGCAGTCTTTGCCGCACGGTCGACCGCCCACCAGAATCTGACGATGTTGGGGTTGGCTGTCCGCCACGAATCCACAATAGGCTGAAGTTCGTGTTCCTTCAGTCCCATATCGAGAGCACCCATAGCCTTGAGCGCACCCACGGAGCCGCCGTAGCCGCAGGCCAATTCTGCAATTTTACCTTTCTGCCGCAGTTCGCCGTTGATACCATGTTTGACCACGGGGACGCGGAACATCTGCGAGGCTGTGGCGCAGTAGATATCTTCGCCTTTGGCGAAAGCAGCCGACTTCCATTTCTCTCCGGCAAACCACGAAATGACTCTCGCCTCGATTGCCGAGAAATCCGCCACGATGAACTTTCTGTCGTGCTGCGGAACGAACGCAGTGCGAATCAGCTGAGAGAGCGTGTCAGGGATATCCTCATACAGCATTTCCAGAGCGTCATAATCACCGCAGCGTGCAAGCGCCCGGGCCTCGGACAAATCCGGGATATGGTTCTGGGGTAGATTTTGCAGCTGCACCAACCGTCCTGCAAACCGGCCAGTGCGTGAAGCACCGTAGAACATAAACATCCCGTGGGCGCGGCTGTCGGTACAGACTGCGTTTGCCATTGCCGTATACTTTTTCACGCTACTTTTCGCAAGCTGCTGCCGCAGTTCCAGCACGGGAACAAGCTCCGCCGGAGCGGTCTTCAGCCTTGCGGACACTTCCTTTTTGCCGAGGGTGTCTATTTCCATCCCGTTATCCGCAAGCCAGCCTTTGACCTGCGCCACGCTGTTGGGGTTTTCAAGTGCGGTCAGCCGCCGCATGGATTCAGTCAGCCGCTCCCCGGATTTCTTATCCAACGCGAGGCAGGCGTTTACAAAAGGCATATCCACGCCGATGCCTCTGTCGTTTATGGTTTGGTCAAGGGCGTATTCATCCCACACGAAATCGGGTACCGTGAATTTCGTGAGCTTCTGCTGAATCTGCATCTCGACTTCTACATCGCGCAGATTGTATGATTTGAACAGCGCCCATTTATCCGGGGCGTCCGAGGGCAGATTCCTCGTTCTGCCGCCGTTGGCCTTTGTAGGAGCGCAGGGTTGACAGAAGTATTTGATGAGTTCCTTGCCTTCGGTCAGCTTTTTCTTCTCAAGACCGAGTATTTCACCGACTCCGGCAAGGGAGAGTGGGAGTCCAAGATATGCCGCCCAGGTCATGGAGCAGCGCCATGATGCCGGGTTCAGAAACCGGGCGCACTCCTTTGTCAGAGGGTGATTGTCATAAAACGGGTCGAGGCTGACGCCAAGGTCGGACAGATGGCGTGACAGGCACACCCGTTCAAAATTGCAGTTGTGCGCCCATTTGAGGACGGCATCGTCGGTGAGCGCGTCAAGGACATCCTGCGGGATGCTTTCACCCTGCAGCAGGTCGACCACCTGTACTTCGCCGCCGTCCACGCTGTAGCCAAAAAGGATGATCTGGAAATCTGGGGACTCGGCGTACTTATACACGCCGCATTTTTGCAGATTCACGCTGCTGTAGGTCTCAATATCTATCTCAAGGGTATTCATGTGTTTTTCCTCCATAGAGAAGCGGCGGAGAAAGACCGTCTCCCTCCGCCGCCTGTTCAGATTACTGCTTATCTTCGTTTTTTCTGCGCTTTTTCTCCCTGCGCTCGTCAATGGCAAACCTGATGATTCCGACAAGGTTGCCGATAAAGGTTCCGACCACCGCGCCGAAGCACACGGCAAGCATCATAGACTGGATTTCTGTCATGATGTACGCCCTCCCTTAACCGAGGAAGTCTTCGTCGGCTTCAGTCTGGTAGCCGTCATTGAAATCGTCCTCCGCCTTGGCCTTGCCGCCGAGGGATTCGCCGTCCTTGATCTTCTGAATGTTCTGAAGACCGCAGGCGATGCCTTTGTTGCCGTTGCTGTTAAAGGCATAAAAGCTGAGTGACACACGGGCATACACGCCGGAATAAATCTCCGAGGTGTCGAAGATGGGCTGACAGTGGACGTCCACGACGCCGGGAGCATTATTGCTGTTGGCGTTTACGAACCAGCAACCCTTGTACGCCTCATCATCCGGGCGTTCGACATCCCCATCTCTAAGAGGGGTCTTCAGCGTGGAGAGCGGAGGCACGGTCTTGCCGTTGCCCTTCAGCTTGCCCTGACCTTCCTCGTAGGCCGCCTGAATCGCGGCTTTGATTTTACTGACGGTGACCGTATCGGATTTGGGGATGATAACGGAGGTGGAGAACTTGGGCGCGCCGCCGTTGATGGATTTGGCCTGCCAGATATTCGCATAGGAAAGACGGGAAAGGCCGGTGATAACTCTGGTGGGATTTACGGAATTTGTCATGATAAAAATCTCCTTAATTTTCAATAGGATCGGCGAAGTCATCCGCCGCCGTGTTCAGTTCGTTACGCTTGTCCGATGCCGGGACAAGCACGGGTTTGCCTTCGGGCTTGCAGGTCAGCCCGCCGAGAAGGTCGTCAAACTTCTTCCTGCCGAGAAGCGTCGTCATTGCGGTGATACCGAGCAGCTTGTGCTCATAGGGGTCGTACCCGGCTTCGGTGACCGCTTTCGCCGCGGCCTGTTCGTCTGTGTACTTGCGGTTGCTCCTGCCCGCGACTACTTTCCAGCCGTCAAATTTCGTGCCGGAGAGCGCCTTCGCGAGGGCGTAGTCCTTGACGTCCGATGCCCAGGAAACCAGTTCGTCGACCTTTCCAAGAATGTCGGATATCTCGCATAGCTGAAGCAGCGCGGGGTCGGCGAAGTCATACACGGCAAGTGCCATGTTCGCTTCGGCTCTGGCTTTGCATTCGGCTTTCGCCTTGCAGAACCGGCAGTGTTCTCCGGCTTGATAGCCGCCCTTGCCGTCCCACGCGAGTTTTGCTGTTGGGGCAAGTACGGTTTTCGCCCATTCGGTGAGAGCCTCTGCAGTTGTCTCCCAGGTCTGCACATTTCCGAGCCTCGGCTGATAGATACTCATCCGCACGGTATCAAACCGATAAAGGGAGTCGAACATCTGCATGGCTCCGAGCGCGTAGATGCGAAGTTGGTCGTTCTCTTCGGCATCGACCTTAACGCCGCGCCCGCTTTTGAGGTCAATAATGTGCAGTACACCGTCCGAAACGATAAGGGCGTCGCAGGTGCCGAAGCACTCCGGGACATAGCGGGAACAGTCAACGCGTTGCTCCACATACACGATGGGGTCTTTCAGACCGTCGGTCTGCTCCATTACGAAGTCGGCATAATCGGATGTGTATTCATCCATCTCCGCGTCTTCGCTGACGGGCGTTTGTTTGGCTCTTCCGAGCTTGTAGTTGAGTTTCGCCTCCGCCACGCTGTGGGCGAGGGTGCCTTCCGAGGCGTAGCTTGACTCCGAGTCCGCGAGGAACTCCGTAAGCCGCGCCGACGGTGGACACGCAATCCACCTGTGGCTTGCCGAGGGAGAGAGGAGTGCATGGCTCATAACAGCGCCCTCGCTTCCTCCATGAGCTCTTCATAGAACTCACTTTCGACCTCGGACAGCTTCTCGCAGCCATAGCTTTCAAGCAGCTTTTTTACCTCCGCCGTTTTTCCGCCGCGGGATACCTCCGCCAGCAGAGCGCGGACTTCGGCAAGCTCTGGGGTCTTTTTCCGAGGTGCTTTGGGAGCGAGACTTCCAACCTCGTCTGCCTTGAGCGCGGTACTCAGCTTCGTCACGCTGCCAGCCAGCGAGGTGAGTTCTGCGATTACACGCGCCAGGGTTTCCGCGATGTTGACCAGTTCGCTCCCGATTTCTGTGATTGTCATTCGGTTTACCTCCGTTTCTTTTTTGTGAGAGGTTTGTCCCTCTCCACCTCGTACAGGACAGGCAGAGAGGGAAACCGTACCGAAACGCAGAAATTATTCGAAATAGTTTTTGAGAGCAGGATTTTCACGGAGCGTCCGTGCGAGCTTCTTCACGCGCTTTCGGATAGCGCCCTCGCTTAAACCGCACTCTTCGGCAAGCCTTGCCTTGGTTTTCTCACTGAGAAGCTCGTCCCACAGATACCGCTCTTCCGAGGTAAGGGAGTCGATGGCGACGAGGATAGCTGAGGACTGCTCTTCTGCGATGTATGTAGCCTCGATATCGAAGCATTTGTCCTCAAGTTCGAACAAGACTTCTGTGCCGTCATCGTTGAAGCCAAGAGGCTTGTCCAGATCAAGGGTGCGGCGCATATACACGGAACAGTAATCACACTTGCACTTGCAGCTGATGCCGTTGGTGGCACGGTGTGGTGACTCGCAGTATTTGCGGTTGGGGCAGGTTTCACAGGTTACCGAACAGGTTGCTGCCAAAGTCTGGCCGATGCAAATGTTTGGTTTCTCCTGTGCACGTTCCTGTGACTTGAGGTCGGCGGCATTTGCCTTGTGTGTATCTTCACCCATTGTGTTTCTGGGAAGGCGTATCGCCATCTCGCGGTCGGGGCTGTAGTACCACCGCTGGACGAAGGGGTTGTCCGCCTTGGGGAGTTCTGCCGGAGCAAAGCATTCCTGCCGAGTGCATTTGACGGTCTCCCCGCTGGGGCACATACGGTAATAGTGGCGGTAGTGAAGGTTTTGGTAGTTTTTCATGGTGTTTCCTCCTGTGATTTGCCGCCGAGGGTGGGCGGCGGAGGAAACAAATAAAGGGTCTGCATCCGATGGACACAGACCCCGTTTCGCATAAAATGAGCGCACGAAACTAAGGTGGTGGCACATCGGAGCTTCGGCGGCGGTCTTTATCACCGCTCCCGAAACCTCTATGTAACCTCCACCGCTTCATGGCCACTCAGCGATGTGATATATTGTCAGAACCGTATAATCCGCGGCTCCTGCGGACGCTGTATCAGAAAGGACAAATTTGCACTACCAAAAATAATCTTGCGAACGCAAATATGAAATGTACAAAGCGGGTAGAAATTTCCATAAAAGTGTGATAGAATATATAGGCGTATCGTGTAGGCTTGTCCTTTTTGCAGAAGCCAGTGTGTTTCATCGGCTTCTGTATTCATTATAGAAAATCGACTCGGTACAGATTGGTAGTGACGGGTAGCCTTCGGTAGGCTTGGGTAGGAGGAATAAAATGGAGTTCTCGGACTTTGTGCAGTTGCTACACCCGATAATCGGTGCCGGTAGCAACACCCATGCGTTCACAAAATCAATACTTGAAGCAATTGTTACCGATGAAGGCGTGACTGCATTGGATGGACGCAGCACTGACACATACAAGGCGTACTTCAACGGAAATACGAAAATAACAAAATTAGCCCAAAGTATCACCGCATACATTGAGCCGGAGGAATTTATAGGATACATAACGCAGTTTTCAGATGCGGCAGTGCAGAGCCTGTGTGACAACTTTCAACCGTATTTGCCTGATATCACTCCTCACAACGCCGGAGAAAAACTTGCAGAGCTGTTTGCCTCAATTATCAAAGATGCGGCATCGACAAAGAAAAAGGGCACCCCAAGGGGTACCCCAGAAGAGTCTCCATCTGCAAATCAAGAACTGAACGATACAGTTCTTAGAAGCGGCAAAGCGGTGGCAGATGCGTGGAGTTCTGCCATAAAACAGTTGTTGGATGATGACAAACAATTACTTGAAAGATTTAAATCCGACAGCGACGATGTCCTTCGCTACATCATTGAACATGACCCTTCCGGTGAAGCCACCTCCATCACTCTCGCTGACGAGATTGCTGCTGTTGACAGAACCTGGCAGTTCGATTTGCGGAAGATAAAAGATAATGAGTTGAGGAATCTTGTAATTGATACTCTCAAGGTGCTGGACGAATACACATACTACATTTCAGACAAGTTTTTGCGAGCAATTCCTGACAGAGGAGTGCTATGGTTCAGAAACGAATCTTGGGAGGAAGGCAATCAGCTGCGAGATGTCCTGCGACCGCAAACAGTGCGCTTGCGTCAGAAAATAGCGAAGCTGTATAAAAAGCTGTTTCCCATCCCAGAAGACAGCTTCTCGGAAGATCCCGAAACAATGGAGGCGGAGGTCGTGGATGACTACGAGCCATCAGGTGCCGCCGATGAAGATAAGGAAGATAAAAAAATAACCGTTATTCAGCACCAGACGAATGTTGTTCAGAATGGAGAGAACAACATCAATCTGACGAATAACGGTACGATAAATTTCAATCTTTAAGGAGGACGGCGCATGGGCAACGAAATAACTGTAAAGAAAGCCGATTCAGCCATCACTCCGACTACGCAGCAGACAGGAAAAACAAATGTCAATGTTACAAATGAAAACGGCGGTATAGTCAACTTCAATAATTACATCACTTACCCACAAAACACGCCAGGTGTCAGTGCTGAGCAGCTCATGGCAGTTCAGTCTTTCAGTAAGGAATACTATCAGCTGATTGTTACCTGTGAAGAGGATGTATTTAAGGACAATATTGTCACGGTGCCAGTCAGCCGTGCGCTTACAAAATACCTTGTTCCCACGGAGATATTCGATAGGTGTTCCACTCTATCCGATGAGGGAAAAGCGGAATTGATGAGGTTTCCGGCAATCATCTGCCGCGAGAACACAGAAATGAAAGGTACGACTGACCCCAATCAATGGGCGATGTTTGCCTACATAAAGATGATACGGGTTGCCGGAAAGAACATAAAAATCGTTTTCCATCCTCTCGCGCCTATACAGCAACAGAAATTCTGTGACAAACGTAATGCTGTCTTTTTCGACTTGAACATGGATTGTGCTATTACCGACCTCAACCATAGCGCATGGTCGGTTCATAAAGTAAACGTATTTGAGGCATTGGATGAAGCCGGAGTCCCCGGCATACCCAGACCGATGTAAGGAGGTGCTTTTGTGAGTAAAATTCCATCAGAGATTATCCGCATTGACTTGTGTGACGCAAGTTACAAAGGCACCAATGCCTGTGCCGAACAACTGACATATGTGAACTTTTTCTTTGGCAACAATGGAACGGGAAAATCCACCATTGCAAAAGCTATTCAAAGCGGCACCGGCGTTACATACGCTCCCGGCAGGGCATTTGAGGATTATTTGCCGCTGGTCTACAATCAGGCTTTCATTGACGGTAACTTCAGTAGCTACCGTAATATGCCTGGGGTTTTCACCCTGAACGCCAAAAACGCTGCCGCGCAAAAGCAGATTGATGAAAAAACGCAGGCTCGCGGTGATGAGCGCAAAGCCAAGAATGCCGCAATAGAGCAACGGGATAAAAAAGCCGCTGCCAAGGAAAAACTGCAAAAAGACTTCTGCAAAGAGTGCTGGGATCGTGAAGAAGCGTTTCGCACAGAGTTTGAAAAAACGCAGAACGGTAAGGGGAAATCAAAGCCATTCACGGAAGAAATTATGCGACACGCACCGAAAGATACGGATATTGAGGAACTGCGGAGATTATATGATTCGGCATACTCCGACACGGCAAAACGGTATTCACGTTTTTCTTCCGTCGAGGATACGGCCGTCTTGGATTCACTGGATGGAAACGACATTCTGTCCACAGTAATCGTAAATAGTGCGACTACGAAGCTGGCAGGTTTCTTGCGTGAAATCAGCGCTACGCAGTGGATGCGACAGGGTCATGACGCTTATTCGGAACACGCCGACGGTCGATGTCCATACTGTGCCAGAAAGCTGGATGACGATTTCGAGCAAACCGTCGTAGACAGCTTTGATGATAAATATGAGAAAAACCTCACTCGTTTGGATGAGTTTTTGACTCTCTACAGAAAAACGGCAAACGACCTGTATGTACCTCTTGAGACTTTCCCAAGCGAAATATACCATAAGATCGACACAAAGCCGCTCACAGATAAGTTGGCAGTTTTAAAGGCCGCCATACAATCGAATGTTGAGGCTATTAGGGCGAAAAAAGACGAGCCGGCAAAGATTGTAACACTCACAGAAACAGCCACCCTCATGACGGAGAGTAACAGTATTATTTCTGGCTTCAACACTTTGATTGACGCCAATAACGCAGTCGTTGATGCCGGTCCCGGAAAAAGAGCAGAGTGTACAGATTTGGCGTTTTCTCTGCTTGCGTTCCGGCTTAAGGACATTATTGCCGCATATAAAAAGAGCGATGCGGATTTGGGCATTGAAATCGCCGGATTAGAAGATGAAATAAAGGCTCACTCGGACACACTCGAAATAATCAAAGCCGAGTTGAAAGCTGCCAGAAGCGACACCGTGGAAACTGACACGGCGAAAGACAGCATAAACCTCATGTTGCGTGATTCCGGGATGCAAGGCTTCAGTATGGAGCCAAAACCCGGCGTAGACCATGTTTATGAAGTACGCCGCCCGGATGGCTCTATTGCTGAGAATTTGAGTGAAGGCGAAAAGAACTTCATAGCGTTTCTCTACTTTTACCACCTCGTGTACGGCAGCGATTCCGAGGACGGTGAGACGAGGGATAAAATCGTTGTCATCGACGATCCTGTTTCCAGCATGGACAGCAGCAGTCTTTTCATCGTTAGTACACTTGTACGGCAGATGATTGAGGTCTGCCGGAACAATGCAGATAATCGCAACAGAACGGTCGACGGCAACTTTATCAAGCAGATATTTATTCTCACGCATAACGCCTATTTTCACAGAGAGGTCACTTACAGCTACGTTCCCAAATATGAATATGTATCATTCTATTTGATTCGTAAGCTGGACTCCAAGTCCTCTATCAAGCTCTCCGCCGATGTCAATCCCAAGATACCGACGGAGCGGATGAATGTAAACCCCGTGAAAAACTCCTATGCCGCACTGTGGGATGAGTATAAAGAAGTGAAGTCGGCCGTTCCGCTGATGAACATTATCCGCAGAATCCTGGAGTATTATTTCCTGCAGCTCTGTGGATACGAGGGAGCCACTCTCCGCAAGGTAATTCTGGTGGAGGGTAAAGCCAAAGGCCGTTATAAAGACGAAAACGGGAATTATGATGAAGAAAAGTTCCAACTGGCATCTGCGATGCTCGCCTATATAAACGCAAGCTCAATAGGAATGAACGATGGCATGGATTATGTCGAAAAATGCCTCAATGCCGCCGAATGCAGAAGTATTTTTGAAATGATATTTGACGCTATGAGCCAAAAACAGCACTACGACATGATGATGGACACAAGTAGCATTACACAATAAGGAGAGCAATATGGTGCGAATCAGCTATAACAAACTGTGGAAAATGCTTATCGACAAGGAAATGCAAAAAAGGGATCTGCAGGAGGCGGCCGGCATCAGCTCCGCCTCTATAGCAAAGCTCGGTAAAGGTGAAAACATTACCACCGATATTTTACTGAAAATCTGTGAGGCTTTGAACTGCAACCTTAACGACATCATGGAAACCAAGAGAGATTAATGACCTTTAGTACGGGTATGGCTTATAGTGTGGATATGTCGGCAGACCAAATTGTGGTTCGGCTACGGATGAATCATCCAACGCTTCACATCATCGTTGCCGTACTGTTTAAAGGCTTTGAAAGCAAGTGGAGTACAGAATGGCTACTTTACTTTATCGTTGAATCCGACTTCGTCAAGTAAGTCTGTCCTGGATACAGCAAGGGAGCGTTCAAAACAAGAAACGAGTGGATGTTAGACCGCTCTACCCATGTGATTGCCGTTTATAGCGCTGAGCCAGGTGGGGCAAAGAACATCATCGATTACACAAATCGCAATGTCGTGCTAATAATCTATTGTTCTTGTTATTTTTTTTCATCAACGGGTAATAAGTCTTTCGTTAATGAAAATTTTATGGTATAATGCACTATCATGTGTTGCGAGGTGCAAAGATGGATGTATCATATAAAAGACTGTTTAAATTAATGATTGACCGTGATATGAAGAAAAAGGATTTGCAAAGTATTGCGGGCATCAGCCCTGCTTCTGTAACAAAACTTGCAAATAATGAGAATGTGAGCATGGATGTGCTTATTAAAGTGTGTTCTGCTCTTCAAGTAGATTTTTGTGACATCATGGAGTTGGTTCACGGAGACAATGCCGTGGTAGAAAAAAGAGTAGGTGTGGGGAAATAATATGGGCGAGCAATTAACATATATCAGCCTTTTCAGCAGCGCAGGAGTTGGCTGTTTTGGCTTTAAAGAAGAGGGATTCCAATGCGTGGCGACAAACGAACTTATTCCGAGACGCTTGGATGTTCAGAGGTTTAATAATAAGTGCAAATACGAAAGCGGATATATTTGTGGCGATATTACTGCTCCCTCTACAAAAAAAATGATCTATACAGAAATTGACCGTTGGAAATCATCGGAGGGTCTCAAAGGACTCGATGTTCTAATTGCAACTCCTCCATGCCAAGGTATGTCCGTCGCAAACCATAAAAAGACAAGTACTGAGATTGTGCGTAATTCGCTTGTTATCGAATCAATCAAATTGATTGCCGAGATTCGGCCGAGGGTGTTCATTTTTGAGAATGTCCCTGCATTTATGAAAACGATTTGTACGGATACTGATGGTGTCGATAAGCCAATTGCTGACGCGATTCAAAAAAGCCTCGGTGAACTGTACTCCTATGCCACACGAGTAATTAATTTCAAGGATTATGGTGCTTGCTCCAGCAGGTCTCGCACACTGGTAATTGGAGTTCGACATGACTATGCTGATGAGGTATCTCCTTACGAGCTTTTCCCAAACAGGCAAGCAGAAAAGACTTTACGCCAAGTAATTGGTCATCTTCCCGCACTACAAGAAATGGGCGAAATCTCGCCTAATGATATATATCATGCATTCCGCTCGTATCCAGAAAATATGAGGATTTGGATACATGATTTGTGTGAAGGAGAATCGGCGTTTGATAATGCTGACCCGAAGAAACGGCCTCACCAGGTTAAGAACGGAGAGGTTGTAGAGAATATTAGAAAAAACGGGGACAAGTATCGACGTCAGTTTTGGGATAAGACAGGGCCTTGTGTCCATACCAGAAATGATCAGCTTGCAAGTCAGAACACTATTCATCCAGCAGATGACCGAGTATTTAGTATTCGCGAATTGATGTTGATGATGACCATACCGCGTTCTTTCAAGTGGAGTAATATGGATTTGGAGTCGTTGAACGCTCTTTCCATTCAAAAAAAGCAGGCGTACTTAAAGAAAGAAGAAATCAAAATCAGGCAATCTTTGGGCGAAGCAGTACCAACAGAGATATTCCGTTCAATTGCCAAAAACTACAAATTCTGTTTTTCTCAACGGTTTGCGACTGCCCGTGATCTAAAAGAAGTGCTTGAATCGGGAGCCTTTAAGAACACAAAAGATTGCTTGGCATATATTTGTGAGAATGCCCCTGGATGGTCGCTGTCATCGCTTATGCGGATGGCAGAACTGGCAAATACGAAAAGGACAGAAACCGCCGCCTACTATACAAACAAGTCCATAATTACAGAAATCATTAAACGTTTACCGGATAAAGCAACCGATTCGATTCGAATACTGGAACCATCTGTTGGAATTGGTGGGTTTATTCCGCTCCTCATCAAACGTTTTGATTCAAGAGCTATGGTGATTGATGTCGTTGACATCGATGAGATAAGCCTTGAGTTCTTAAAAGTGTTTCTTGAAAAAATATGCGTACCAGAGAATGTTACCATCAATTTTGTGAACGATGATTTTCTTACTCATGACTTCCAAGAACGATATGATTATGTTATTGGAAATCCCCCTTTTGGGAGAATAACTGAAAATGGGGCGCGCCTGAAAGAATACCGAAAAGGGGCAAAGAACAAAGACACCACGAATATTTGCTCTTTTTTCTTGGATAAATGCCTTGATGTTGCGGATACCGTTTCTCTTGTGCTTCCTAAAGCCGTCCTTAACACTCCGGAATTTGAGGCCACGAGAGATTATTTGTTTGCGACTCATATTGATGCAATATTAGATTTCGGAGAAAAAGGCTTTAAAGGCGTATTGGTAGAAACCATTGCAATAATTATTCAAACAGCAGGAAAACCAGGGGTAACAGAGATTTTTTCGATGACCGACAATTCCAGCATCATGCAAAAGCAGTCATACTACACGGACAAGGCCTATCCGTACTGGATTATCTATCGTAATAATCATTTTGACGCAGTAGCAAAAAAGCTCGTTTTCGGTTGCTTTGATGTGTTTCGTGACCGTCAAATAACAAATTCCGTACTATCGAAAAGTGGAGAGATACCAGTATTGAAGTCACGAAATATCAACGATACAGGCGATGCCATAATCTCCGTAAAAGGATATGACGCCTTTATCTGTGAGGAAGCAGCAAGAGGATTAGCGGTATATCGCTTCCTTGAAAGCGATGATGTGTACTTAACTCCAAATATGACATATAAACCGCGAGTCATGAAGAAGCCTCAAGGAGTGTTAGTAAATGGCTCAGTCGCCATATTAATTCCAAGGGGTGGCATCGTACCAACAGTAGAGCAATTGCAATATTTTTCTTCGGAGGAGTTTCGCCAGTTCTATCGCGATGCGCGAAACCATCAAACGAGGTCGCTAAACGTCGATGCTTGTTCTGTATTCTTTTTTGGGTTAAATAGAGAGGGGGAAATTTCAAATGCCATGGTTGACAGAAGCTGACATTGCAAATGCACTATCCCACTATAACTACGACATCCGGCAAAGCAATAATGCGCGCTGGATTGACCAGAAATGCACACCAGACGTTGTTTGCATCGTATCTGACTGTATCGAGAACTATGCACGAGACAACGGAGATGTCCCATTTTCCTCGGTTGATGTTTGGCATGATACTTATACCACCACAAATGTCGAACAGATTTTTAGTAAACCCGGTTTGAATTTGGGCGCTTCACGAAATGAATATGACAAGTTTTTTCAACAGCCAATGGAATTACTTGCATATGCAGGTGTGCTACAAAAACATAAGCGTGGCAATCGAAATTTCTATTCCGTTGTGCAGCCAGACCTACTTTTGTGTTCGTCAAGTAAAAATGTTAGCAAAAGGTCCCCAAAAAGGTTAGCACCTTGGAGCACCTAATTTGTTGTTCGTGCATGTAGCATCGAGGCCTTTTTCGGGGCCAAACAGGGTGAGACCCAACGCTCACATTTTGGAGACCCACGGGGCCAAACAGGTCGGGGCCCAATGCTCACTTTTTGGAGCACTTTTTCAGTGGGTACGCTGGCGTTGCATGGACTGGGTCAGCCGGTAGCTCTCGCCGGAGAAGATTACAATGTGGGAATGGTGGATCAGCCGGTCAACCAGCGCTGCCGTCAGGCGGTTGTCGCCAAAGACAGTGTTCCACTGCGAGAACTCCAGATTGGATGTAATAATGAGGCTCTTTCGCTCGTAGCAGTCGGAGATTACCTGAAACAGTAGCTCGGCGGCATCCTTGTGCAGCGGCACGAAACCAATTTCGTCAATCACAATGAGCTCCACTTTTTTCAGTGTGCTGAGATAGTTGTTCAGCGTACCTTTGTTGTTTTTCTCCAGCAGGATATTGGCAAGGGACGCCGCCGTATAAAAGCGGACACGCCGCCCTTCCTGGCAAGCTTTCAAGGCAATGGCTGTGGCAAGATGTGTTTTGCCGGTACCAACAGTGCCCATAAAAATGAGATTCTCCTTGGGCGTAAGAAATTGCAGTTCCTCCATGTACTCGGCAGTCAAGCCGCTGGGCAGCTCAATGGCGGGAGTCCACACAAAGTCATCCAGCGTTTTCAGAACACGGAAACCGGCGGTTTTCACCATGCGGTTAATCCTGTTGGCTTCACGCTCTTTCAGCTCCAGCTTCAGCAGGTCGGTCACATATTGCTCTGTACTTTCAAACTGGACGGAGCGCCATTCCTTGGCCATGCCGCCCAACTTCACCTGTCGCATCATCAGCTCAATTTCCTCAGACATTCGCGCCACCTCCCGTCAGGCCGTCATAGGCGGAAAGGTTGGGATTGTAGTTTAGCACCGGAGAACCGGGCAGCTTCAGCGGATCAGGTCGGTATTCCTTCTTTGCAATCATGTAATAGCACTGCCGGAGGCTGTCCGCATCCGTGCGGCCATTCTCGCCGGCGAGCTCCAGTGCATCGGCGCACAAGGCGGCATTGCCGTCAGATACAATTTCGCTGAGTAGCTGAAGCGCATTTTTGCGCTCTCTGCCGCTGGTCTGTTCCAAAAATGTCTGCCACTGCTGCGGCATCTGGTGGAAGAAGCGGGTGTGTTCAATTGCATCAGGCTTTTTGCAGAGCACGGACACATACTGCGTCCAGTCGTAGACCTCATCATTGGTTTTGTAGCTCCTGCGATAGTGCCCAACCGGGTGGTGGTCATGAAAAAACTCCACATGGTCATAGAAAATCTTGGCCTGCACCGTTTCGCCGGACAGCATGGGAGAAAGGCCGTATTTGTTGGTTTCAATGGTCACGAAGCCGCTTTTGTTCACCGTCAGTGCTGCATAGCGGAACACCGAGAATGGATACTCCGGCAGGCACAGAAGGCTGGCTTTGTCCTCTTCCCAAAGCTCCGCAATCAGCAGTTTCTTCTTGTAATGAGGCCGCTGGGCATCCTTCTCGCACCATTCCCACAGGGACTCATTGAAGCCGTCAAAGGAAACAATAGTCGGAACCGGCACAAAGGCATTTCTGCGGCTGTAACCCACCTTGTTTTCCACGTTGCCTTTTTCGTTGCCGGATGCTGGATTGCAGAATTCTGCGCGGAAACGGTAATGCATCATGAAGCGGGTAAAGCCGTCTGTGAGAATTCGGTCTGTACCCTTGAGTACCTGCACAACGGCGGTGGACATATTGTCAAAGCGCAGCACCGGCGGAACGCCGCCAATATGCTCAAAGATACGTTTCATACCGGTAAGCAGGCATTCCTGGTTCTGAGAGGGGAAAGTTTGGGTGTACCCTTTGTTGGAATTCGGGAAGGAAATGGTTAGTGCATAGCCGTCCTGCTCCTGCCCTGCACCATCGTAGTAGAGATGCTTTCCGAAATCTACTTGCCCACTGCCCAGCGTATGCTCCAGAGGCAAATAACCACTGTTCTTGGAATTCATCACGAACCGCTTTTTGCGGACGTACTTTTTTACGCTGGAATAGCTGCCGCCGAAACCGTGCTCATCCCGCAAACGGCAGAAAATCCTCCAAACGGTGTGCCTCTGCTTGCGCGGGATCTTACGGTCGGCTTCCAGCCATTCATCAATTACGGGAATGAAATCTCCCAACACCGGATAGCTCGTTGGCTCGGTATCCGGCAGATTGTCCTCGCTCCAGTCGAGCTGGTAGGCGTACTTTTGGACGGTCTTGAAGCTGTGACCTGTTTGACGGGAAATTTCTCGCAAACTCAGGTCTTCATTTTCGTACAGATCCTTGATATTATTTACTTGAGCCATTCTTAACACCTTTCTGCTACCTCCTTAGTCTCTTGACAATTCTAAGGGTAGCTGTTATTTCAGGTGCTGACAATGGCTCACTTTTTATGCCATTTGGGGTGCTAACTTTTTCGAGACCTTTTGCGATACTTTCATTTTACCGAAAACACCTACTTTCCTACATTGCAATGCGAGAGAGAAATGCACTTTCGTTTTTACAGGTCTATATTGAAAAAGTACTTACTGATAGTGACCTGTTGGAATACTTTGAGGAGTTTTTCCGTTTGCAAACCCCGGAGAGTTATGCCGAAGTGAAGTCCAAATTTGAGGATTTTACGATAGCAAATACTCCAATCAACGGCAGGACAGAATGCCGTAGAATTTTCACCAAAATCATGAATCCTTTGGCATTTAAGCGGAGATCTCACGGTACAGAAAAAGGAAGACTGTCGCAGCACATCATCACCTATGATATGCTGATGTATAACCGCGATAATTTCAGAGACCTTTATGCTGAAAAGCCGAAAGGTGTTACACGGCAGGAATACGCAGACCAAGTGGGTGCTACGCCGAATGAGCGTTATTATGTGTACATGGCAGGAAGAGCAAAACGCTTTCTGCGTGAATACAACGACAGGTACAGAGCCGGCAGGCCTGAGGTGCTTACTGGACCTGATACTGACAGTCCTGCAATCCATATGCACCATATTTTCCCTGAATCGCGGTACCCAGAAATATCAGCATTCCTTGAAAATCTCATTGCTTTGACTCCCACACAACATTTGACTTTTGCACACCCAATGGGTAATACGCAGATAGTCGATTTGGCATATCAGCATATCTGCCTGATTGCGAAAGCCGCGACGATACAAGAGAACCTCGCGGGAGATGAAGAATTAATCATATATGAGTTTACAAAACTCCTATATGTTTTGAATGTCGGCTTGGCAACGGACGAGTTTGAGGAAGTCAATGATATGGATTTCGACGGAATTATCACAAAAATAGAATTGCGCTACGCTGGCTAAGTGTTTCGCTCATTAATTCAGAAATGCCAAAAGGTTCATTTGTCTATGGACTCTTTGGTGTTTCTTAACCCCATTTTGACCCCATATCTATTCTTCGAGCAGTCAAAATGTGTGAAAAGACACCCCCATGGTGTGTACCTCAGGGCGATTAATTAATGTCGTTGGTAAAATCTCGAGACTGGCGAGGATGGCGTCAAGAAGAGAAAAGCCACGAAGTATTCCGAAAAAAGGTCGAATTAGACCAAATTATATTTATAATTAAAGTGTTTGGGCAGAGTAAATCATGCACATTAGGCAGAGCAAATTGAACCCTTTTATTTTTCCTTGTACTCCGTTATTTTTCGTAGAACTATTTTATTTTTCCTCAAAGGGTATTCAAATTCAACCTTGAACCGAGAGTACCGAAAAAAGCCCCACAACGCAAAAAAGCCTGCAACACAAAGGGTTTTGAATACCCCTACGGGGCAAACACCTTGTATTGCAGGCTTTTTCGATACGAATAATAAAAGGATTGACCGCAGCATTGTATCAATGCTACGGTCAATTTTTGGTGCGGATGAAGGGACTCGAACCCCCACGCTGCTGCGCTAGATCCTAAGTCTAGTGCGTCTGCCAATTCCGCCACATCCGCATATTGCTGCAAACAGCAAAGATGATTATACAACCGGGCTCTT
>Ga0208825_1000217_pt1 | contig 57987 bp, 50 predicted proteins | sample AD_UKC113_MetaG_FD_184450 | JGI IMG/M metagenome (GOLD analysis project Ga0208825, IMG submission 184450) | Active sludge microbial communities of municipal wastewater-treating anaerobic digesters from Hong Kong - AD_UKC113_MetaG (SPAdes)... | ecosystem: Engineered > Bioreactor > Anaerobic >... | reverse complement strand
AAATCGCTTTTTGTGCTTCTTCTTCAGTAGACATAGTAACAAATCCAAAACCTTTGGATCTATTCTTTACTCTGTCCATTATTACGACTGCTTCCTCAACAGTACCAACCGAACTAAAAGCCTCCTTCAACTGGTCGTCTCTGACATTCCAGCTAAGGTTTCCTATAAATAATTTTTTACCCATTATTTATAATAAAATATAATTTAAATTAGCTACACCAAAAAACTTGGGAGATTTTCACTCTAAGCAGTCTGTAGAAGAAAGCTTCCATAGCCGTCATCATTATATCACATTTTTTACTTAATGTATTTAAACACCTCTTTAAGGGTTGGACGCCTATTGTACATAAGACATCCTATCTCAAATAATTTGTATGAAAGATACAAAGCAACTATGCTATACAACACACTAACACCAATACCTATTCCCAACTCTAAAACTGTCAAAGTCCCGAATGAGTTTCTAAGTAGAAGAGTCATAAAAGAGGTAAACGGTGTAAAACTAAAAACCTTAGCAAGTAAAGAATCAGGTTGTGTTATTAAAGACTGAAGAAGATAAAGAGGAAAAATTGACAAGATTATAAATACAGAAGAAAGACTTTTACTATCCTCAATTCCCGTACCTACTGCTCCGACCCCAATCATTACACAATTAAAAAATACAAATCCAGCTATTATGAGAAATATATTTAGAGGAAGCATACTCCAATCAATATCTGCCCAATTTATTGAAAATGGAAGAGTTGTTCCGAAATGCTTACTTACAACAATGTATCCAAGAAGACCAAGACCAATCCAAGCAGCAAATTGTGTAAATGCTACACAAGTCAATCCAATCATCTTCCCAAGCATCAATGACTTTTTATCAACCATAGATAACATTGTCTCTATCATTCTGTTCTCTTTCTCACTAGAAACACTATTAAGCATATATGAAGAAGATATGAATACAGCTAAGAAAAACACCACTATCGATGCTATGGGAAGTATATATTTCTCAAAACCAAATGACTTTATTTCTCCATTCTCATCATAGAAATACTTTGATGCTGAATACGGACCTTCAATCATTTTAGCAATTGTCTGATCCTCTATACTACTCATTGCCACACTCTTCAGAACAGATTCTATAATAGTAGATGCACTTTGACTTAAAACCATATTTCCTTGAGCACCTAAAAATATCTCATAACTCAAATTTGACCTAAAATCAGAAGGAATATGTATCAATACAGACTTTGGATTTTTCATAATATCGTCTTTCACTGATTCCACATCATATGCTCTAACAAATGGATCTGCGAAAATTTCATCAGGAATAACTTCTGCATCATCAACTATGTACATAACATCAAAAGATGAAGCATCTTCCATTTTTTTTGCAGAATCAACACTAGAATAACCAGATACAAACATTACTAAACACAAAAAAAGAGGGAAAAACAGAGTAGAAAACCAAAATGATTTCCTTTTTACAATTTTAAGATATTCGAATTTAGCTATAGTTAAAGATTTTCTCATGCATTCTTCATTAAATCTATAAATATTTGATTAAGACTAGGATAATCTAGCTTAGCAGAAACAATCTTAGTTCCATGATCTATCAATTCTTTCAAAATATCATTACTACTAACAGACTTATCCTTGGGAATAATCTCCGCTATCTTATTATCAATACTACTCCTATACAGCTTCCCCTCTACAAGTGGAGCTTTTCCATCAAATTCTACAAACAAATTTGTACTCCCATGCCTTTCTCTTACCTCATTAATCCTTCCATATTCCAATCTCTTCCCACTTTTTATAATTAAAATCTTATCAGCCATCTTCTGTGCCTCATCTATAACATGAGTACTATACAAAATTGTAACCCCTCTTTTAGCTCTCTCAAGAAGAATATCTATAAACATCTGCCTATTAACAGGGTCTAACCCTCTAAAAGGTTCATCCAAAATTAGAATCTCAGGGTCATGTATTAATGCGATTCCAAGTTGAACCTTCTGTTGCATTCCTGAACTTAATTGTGAAATATATTTTCCAGCAGAATCACTAAGACCAACCAAATCCAAATACTCTCTTGTTTTTTTTGCTGCACTATTTCTCTCAATTCCCCTTAACAACGCTGTATAAATCAAAATATCAAAAACTGTGCTATCTTTGTACAAACCTCTCTCTTCTGGAAGATATCCTATCTCATTGTTTAAGCTATCGTTATACTCCTTCCCATTAATATACAATTCCCCTTTATCAGCCATATATATCTTAAGAAGACACCTAATAGTCGTCGTCTTTCCTGATCCATTAGCTCCTAAAAATGCAAAAATTTCACCATCTTCTACTTCAAACGACAGATCATCAACTGCTTTAAGATCACCAAAACTTTTTGAAAAATTTCTGACACTAATAGAATACTTTGCCATACGCTCTCTCTTATACCATATTCAATACATTAATACAAAAATCAAATACCAGTGATATACTCTTAATATGAAAATACTAATACACACATGTTGTGCAGATTGTTTCCTTAACACACTCAGCTATTTAACGCAAGAACATGTAATTAACTCAAAAACTCAAATCACCTTACTTTTCTTCAACCCTAATATACATCCAAGATCAGAGTATCTCGCTAGATTTGAAGCATTAAAAAAAGTAGTAGAACAAAACAATGATTACAGCATTAAAATTGTAACTCCAGACTACAAACCTGCTCAATACATTGCTAGTGTAGTAGATGTAAAGGATAATAAAAATCTCTCCAGATGCAAAAAATGTTGGAAAATGAGATTGGAATATACCGTAGAATATGCACTTGCAAATAATTTTGATGCTGTAACTACAACACTTCTAACAAGTCACTACCAAAATAGAGATCAAATCATACAAATATTAGAAAATCTAACTAAAAAACAAAATATAAATATAATTAAAATTGACAGTTCCCATAACTCTAAGCATAAAGGTTTCTACAAACAGCCTTACTGTGGATGCTGTTTTTCACTAACAGAAAAAATGCTTCAAAATTGGTCAAATCAATATAACAATGGATAACTATTTCATACTCTTGATAATATTCTTTCCGCTTACACTGTTAATACTCTTCATACTGTCATACTTTCTACCTTCCCATTCCAAAACAAAAGACAATGATGACGAAGAAAACCACGAAGAATAGAAAAACAATAATTTTGTAATAAATATATTGTATTCTAAAAAGGAAATGCATCAAGAAACCGTATTGATAGTTGAAGATTCTGCAAACTTAGTATTTACTCTTGAATCTTTTCTAAGATCGATAGGATACAAAACGATACCTGTGTACAATGGAAACTCTGGTCTTCAAAAAGCCCAACTAAAAGAAGTATCTTTAATACTTCTAGATATTGGACTTCCAGATATCTCAGGTTTAGAAGTCCTTAAAAAAGTTAGAACATTTACGGACAAACCAGTTATTGTAATATCAACAGATTACTCATTAGAAAACAAGATATCTGCATTTACAGACAAAGCAAATATTTTCCATGAGAAGCCAATAAATTTTGAACTTCTCAAAGCACAAGTTGATAGCCTAATATCAAATATAGATAACACTAAAAATCTGATACTACAAAATGGAATAAAGATAGATACTAGGACAAACACAGTATCACAAAATGGTAAAATTATTAAATTCACAAGAAAAGAATCTGCATTGTTCAATCTTTTGGTAAGAAACAACAAGAAAATTGTTTCAAGGAAAACTGCTATACAAGTATTAGATCCATTTGGAAGAATAAATAATGAAAACTCAATTGATGCAACAATATGTAGAATAAGGAAGAAACTCCATCTATCACCCAAGAATAGTATATTAAAAACTATTAATGGAAAAGGATATTGTATAGAAAGCAAAATATTTAAGAACTAGGAAAATAAAGAAATACTTTACAGTATTTACCAGCCTTTGATCTAATTTTTAGAGAACCCTTAAATTTTTCCTTAACTACCAATCTGCAAAATTCCAATCCACACCCTACACGAGCGTCCTTACTAAATCCATTTCCATTATCAGAAAAAACATTAACTACACACCCATCTTTTTCAAACACTTTTATACATATATTCGCACCTAATTTTTTACTCCTCTCAAATTCTTCTATGGAATTAACTAAAATATTCATACATACCCTTGCAAACATCCCTCTATCTCCCGTAATCGTCAATTTCTCATCTCCTTGTATGTCAACAGTAATGCCCACCCTCTTTATTCTAGAAGAAACAAGACTTACCAACTTTGTTATCTCCGTAACAGGAGAAAAACAGGTATCTGAATAATCACCTCTAATCAAAAGTGTACTTGTATCTAAGATATCATCTATCTGCCTCACAGCTATCGACAACTGATTCAATGCCTCCTCCTTTGTATTCTCATCTAGAGAATCATTTCTTAGCATTCCTGCAATTCCATATACTACACTCATAGGAGTAGACAAATCGTGGAATACAGATTTCCCTATGAGATTAAACAACCTGTTACTATTATTCTGACAAGCTAATGATTCATAATCCCTTTTAAGCTTTGTAACATAACGAAGATACGATCTAAGAAGTTTCCCAAAAAAATACAGAAAAAGAAGAAAGAAACCATAATAAACAAGAAATACCTGTTTAGAGTTTAAATATTTTTCTGGACAAAAAACATGAAAGTAGGGAAGAACAAAAAATAGTACAAGAACAAATATTAATTGCTTTCTGAGATTATCCTCAAACAATTGTCTTTTACAAAAAATAACTACACTCAAAATTAGAAAAATTAAAAGAATATCTACAAGGGTCTGTTTGGATTCATCAACGGAAAAAACACAAAGATTAAGACATAAAGAACCAAAGAGAATCGTTACAAATAGTATGGTAGAGACATTAACTAATTTTCTCACCTTGTTTTCGTATGAAGAATACAACTCAAAATCCTTTTTCATGATTTGTATTTAGAATCGTAATCAATTTCCATAATAGTATACATGAACCATTACAAAATCATTACACTGTCTGTGATATAATTCAGCTATGCAAAAAGAATTGAAAATATATACCATAAATGACAAAAAGGAAGAGAAAGAGTTACGAACTCCCTCAGTTTCTGTTACTAACGATGAAATACATAATCCATCATTTGTGAAATTTGTAAAAGATTTACTACACACCGCAAAGAAAAGCAAAATCCCAGCATGTGGAATAGCTGCTCCTCAAGTAGGTGTACACAAGAGACTTTTCTACATACTTAACTATGATACAGATGAATGGGAGCTTTTCATAAATCCACAGATTGAGCCATCTGGCTTTATGAAAATAATGCTAGAAGAGTCCTGCCTTAGTGTTCCTGATGTAGAGGAGAAAATTCTCAGATACAAAAATATTAAAATCAAATACCAAGATTTGAAAGGAAATAGGCATACAAAAAAATACAGTGATTACAATGCAGTTACAATACAACATGAAAATGATCACTTAGATGGTATACTTTTCATAGATAAGAAGAAAGGTTAAACTTTTACTTAAATTTACATTCTGCCCACATGCAAATGAATAACAAAAATATACTTTGTACAACAGGAATACTCCTTCTAACTTTACTTTTTTCTCCTTGTTATGCAAACGGACAAGAGATTAAGGTATCAGATGTGTTAGGAGATCAGGTTGATGCGTCACAAACCACGACTACACAAGAGTTAGATCAGCAAGAGACTGAAAGAGAAAATGATTTCCTCAATCAACTTCTTTTGGATATTCCATCACAAACTGATAATCCCAGTCATACACTAACTTTCACAGATCCTTCTCCTGATAAAAAAGGAGTACAACTTGAGATAGATGGAGGATCATTTAAAGATATCACTAGTCCATATTCTCTTCCTGCATTAAGTATAGGAGAGCATACTTTAAGGTTTAAGTTCTTTGATAAATACAATACTTCTCAGATATTAGAGAAAGAAATAGTAATAATTCCAAGAGCACCAATAATAAATACACCAGATATTGGAAATAACAAATTAACGATAACTGGAAGTGGTCTAGCAAATTCCCAATTAATACTCATTCTTGCTTCAAATGAGAAAATTGTAACAAAGCAAACAGATGTGGATGCAGATGGGAGATGGACGATTACTGTCGAGGAGAACATTCCGACTGGCACCTATTCTTTCATTGCATATTTAAGAAAGTATGGATTCGCAAGTAATTTATCTCAACCTGTTACCGCCAGTGTTGACAAACAGATAGTACCAATAATTACCACTACAAACAATGAGATTAAAAGTACTACTGCTCATTTCTCGTTAGAAGAGATCAATCCAAAAGATTTGGGAATCGTGGTATCTGAAAATCCAGATTTGCTTCTTGTTGTTTTTCTAGGTTTTGTACTAGGAATAATAGCTATGTCCCTTGTCTCATCATATTCTCACAAACATAGAATGAAGAAAGAAATTAAGAAAGTCGAACATATAGTTAAACCCAAAGATAACGGAGTAAAAGGGAAAACTTTGTTTGAGAAACTAACAGAAGATTTAAACAACAAGGAGAAAGAAGGTCAAAAGGAAGAACAGAAAGAAGTACAGAAAGAAGAACTTTCAACAACTCAAGAAGTTGAGCAAAAAGTAGAACCAGAAGTCAAACAAGAATTTGTATCAAGGATAGATTTCCTTAAGGATTTCAAGAAATTTGATCCTGATGATGAACATGGGAAAGAAAATGAAAATATAAAAGTATCATTGACCTCTAAGAATTAATGGGCCAGGATGGTGAAATTTGGCAGACACGCTGCGTTCAGAGCGCAGTCCTAGAAATAGGGTGGGGGTTCGATTCCCCCTCCTGGCAAGTTTAATCAATTCTCCCACTTCCAATTCTCTATACCGTAAAAACGATCATATGAATAATTCATGTCACTAAGATCTATTCCTTTCCAATTGCTACGAACATAATACACAAAAGATGGAGAATAAAGAAATATTGCAGGAGAATCAGCATTCAAATATCTCTGAAAAAGGAAATACTTTTGCTTCCTAGTTTCTTTATCCAAAGTCTTTCTTGCATCTTCCAACAAAATATCGACCCTCTCATAATTATACCCTGACAAATTCAAATTAGGATAATCACTCTTCAATGAATGCCAAAGATTATATTGATCAGGATCAAGCGTTGTTTCAACTTCGGAAAGAAGAATCTCAAAACTTCTTGTTGCAATAACCTCTTGTGAAAGTCTTGCAAATGTACACCTTTCTAACTTTAGAATTACGCCCTCCTTCTTGTATAGATCAACCAAAATACTTGCTAACCTATCATTAGTAGCATTACCTAAATAACTTAATGTAAAAGAGAGAATTTCGCCGTTAGAAGCCTCATAGTATCCACTATTTTCATTCTTTGTATAACCCTTTCCACTCAAAAGTTCAGAGGCTTTACTTGGATTATATTCATAATCTTCTATATTACTATTGTAAGCCCATGATTCTTCTGGTATCGGTCCAATTGCTCTGTATCCTCCTGTACCGAGCTCCTTTAGAAGAACTTCCTTATCTAACAAATAGTTCAGACCCTGTCTAATCTCCTTATCCTTCAAAGAATCTTTCCTAGTATTAAGAAATAGTAACCTCCTTCTATTTACCTCCTTCTTCTCGTACCTTGTATAGCTTCCATATTCTGCTACAAAATCAAAAAGCTTTTGATCCCAACCCCCTATGGCATCTAAAGACCCTATCCTAAATGAAGTCTCTAAACTTTCCAAATCAGGAAATATTTTAAATACTAATGACTTTATCTGTGGATGAAATAGATCCTCCTCATTATCTCTCAAATACACTGCTGTATCTTCACTCCTTACTACCTTGTACTTACCACTCCCTATTGGATACTTTGTAAAAGAATCAAAAAGAAGTTCCCTTGGATCTATATCCTTCAATCTATTCATAGGAACTATATATACAGAAACAAGTTCAAAAAAAGTTGGATTTACTTCTGGAAGTGTAAATCGCACTGTTCTCTCATCAATCTTTTCAATCTTCACATCTTGAATCGCAGTACCAATTGTATCGTAACCATACTCAGATGCTAGCTCTATACCGATATTAAATGTAAAAATCACATCATCTACTGTTAATTTTGTCTTATCCTGCCAATACTTACTATCATCTATGACAAAATCATACACAGTTCCATTCTCAGATGATGTCCACTCACTTGCAACTCCAGGATGCGGATTCCCATTCTTATCAATATACACAAACTTCTCAAATACTAAACTTTGTATACTTTTATCTATATAGTTATTTGTAGTAAACAAGGGATTAAAAGATGAAATTGCTCCGACACTTCCTTCTACATAGGTATCTTTTTCACCAGAACCACTAACCAAACTTACAAAATACTTTGACTGAAGAAAGAATGCTAAAACAACACCAACTATTCCAAAAACAAAGATATAACTAAAAGGGACAAATTTTGAAAAAAGTCTAGAAAAAACAAGTGGATAATTCCATATGACTTCACGAATATCTACTCCACTATGTGATTTCTCCTCACTTACATCCCCAGCTATGTCTCCCAAAACTTCCTTCATTGAAGCCTTAGGATTTTTATCATTCCTTTTTTTACTACCTGCCATACTTTAATAATCCTAAGATAACATCCTAAGAGCTATACTTCAAAATCAGTAATGACAAAACAACCAAAACCACTATCAAACAAATAGTGAAGTAGTAGAGAAACTTCTCCAATCCTCTTTTAGTTCTGTAAACCTCTCCACCTCCACCAAACATTGATCCTAATCCTTCTGCTCGATTTTGCAAAAGTATTGAAACAATTAGCAAGACACAGACCACTATTTGAGAAACGAGAAGTATTTGAGTTAAATTGCCTAACATGGTCAGAATTATACACCATAATAACTAATTTTTTCCAATTATATAGCCTTACTCCTTATCCAATCCTCTATACACAGACAAAAGGAAAGAAGAAACAATGGAAACGACGGCTATACTCATCGCAGAGTTAACTGTAAAACTCTCAATATGCAAGCTCCCTATATTTACTTCATTAAACAGATATGAATCAATTGTAAAATCAATCATAAACATCTTCAATATCACAAAACATACTGATAGCGTAATGGCATTCATCAAAAAGTATGTGATGAAGTTACACTTAACTGTCAAAAACTTAAGTATAGGAACAGAACACAAAACACTTAAACTCAAAAAGGCATAAGTAGAAAACAAATACTCAAATCTAACAGGTAAATGTATCCCTTTCCCACACATATCTAAAACAAAATAAAGAATAAGGAAATTAACAAAAAACTTTTTGATACCTTCCTTCATTTTTTCACTAATGAAACAATTTACACACCAACAGGATACAATGTTTACAACAAAATTACAAAACAAATAATTTGCTGTATACTTGTCATAGAACAATGAACTGCCCAGTATCTGCTAAAACAAAAATAATGGCTACAATAGGTCCCTCATCTTGGGATAATGACATCCTTGGCAAGATGTTTGAAAATGGAATGTCAATTGCACGAATAAATGCATCATTTGCAGATTTTGATGAATTACAAAGAGTTTCTTCACAATTAAGAGCAATATCTCCAAGAATACCAATAGTTCTAGACACTCAAGGAAATAAAATAAGGGTAAAAAATCTTTCCTCACCAAAAGAAATAAAAGATACCGTCACTATATCTTCTGAAAGCACCTCAGAAAATACTATCAACGTAACATACCCAAACTTACACCAATATGTCACTGTTGGAACAGAAATTATGCTAGATGATGGGAAAATCAGATTGAAAGTATCCTCAATAACTGGAACTAATATTTATTGCGATGTCATCCAAGGAGGGTTACTTAAACAAAACAAAACCGTCAACATACCTAGTGCAAACCTTCCTTTTCCAATACTAACAGAGAAGGATAAGGCAGATATACAGTTTGCATTACACAATAATTTTGATTTTGTATGTGCATCATTCGTTAGAACAGCAGAAGATGTTATATCAATAAAAAAGCTACTAGGAAATTCTTCTATGGGAATAATTTCAAAAATTGAGAATAGGGAAGGAGTAAAAAATTTTGATGAAATAATGAAAGAATCAGATGCAATAATGATAGCTAGAGGGGATCTTGGAGTTGAAATGAATTTTGAAGTTATTCCAATACTCCAAAAGCAATTTATTTACAAATGCAGAATGGCAGGGAAGCCAGTAATTGTTGCGACACAAATGCTAGAATCTATGACAAATAATATTAATCCAACAAGGGCAGAGGTATCCGATGTAGCAAATGCAGTAATGGACGGAGCAGATTGTTTAATGCTTTCTGCAGAAACATCTACAGGGAAATTTCCTTTGGAATCTGTAATTACTATGCACAAGTCAATAATTGCATCAGAATCAGTCATGAGACCTACTGCTGTAAATGGAGAAACTTTTGCTGGACCAGATACAGATGAAATAGCTCTGAGTCTTTTTTCAATGTCTCAAAGGCTTCCAATTAAAGCAGTTATCGTTATTTCTGACAATCAATCAACTTTGGGAAGTATAAGCAGGCACAGGTTAAATATTCCAATATATTCAGTTAGCAGTCATTTAGAAAACATAAGGAAAAATGCTCTATACAATGCAGTAAAAACATGCTATATACCGAATCTACCTTCCGATAGAGATGATGCCGTAAAATATGCAGTTGAACATATTTATGCACTCGGGGAGTTTAATTTTTCCGATAAAATTGCTATTATTAGCGGTAGCTCAATTAAAAATAGGAAGGAAGACAGTATTCTTGAATTAGCGATTGTTAAAGATATACTGCAATAGTTCGGTGACGTAGCCAAGTTGGTTAAGGCCATGGTCTGCAAAACCATTATCATGGGTTCGAATCCCATCGTCACCTCCAACTTTAATTCGCTGGGATGGCGGAATTGGCAGACGCGCGGGACTTAAAATCCCGTTCTAGAAATAGAGTGGGGGTTCGATTCCCCCTCCCAGCATTTGACGTACAAAAAAACTAAAAGAAAATATCTCCCAAGTCCAGGATGAATGAGTTACTCAACATCATCAAACTTATCCAAATCAGAATTTCCACATCTAGGACAAACCTTTACAGGAGTAGCACCCTCATAAACATACCCACATACCAAGCACTTCCATCTCAACCATCTGCTATCTAAATCTTCAACCAAGTGGCTGTTTGAGCTACCATTCTGACCACTCCCGCCAGCTATACCTCTACCCAATATATCCTCCATCTTTTAATCTCCCTAAAATTAGATCAAAAGTTTGTTTCTCATCAATATTAGTAGAATCTATTACTAGGTCATTGTACAACAAAGGATTATCATACTCAATACCATACAAGTCCTTGTATCTTTTACCATCAGTCCTTTGCCTTCTTTCTAAATCTATAATCGCATTCAAAAAAACCTTGACTTTACCAGCCATACTCAAACCATGAATCTTGCTTACACTTCTAATAGCCCTTCTGTACAATGAAGCGGAAATCCAAACTTTTGCAGTACATGGAATTCCTTCCAATGTTGCCAAACCAGCAAATATTTTAGAATCAATAACAACCCCTCCCTCCATAGCCCTATTTCTCAAATACTCATCTATTTCCCTATCAATCTCAAATATATCCTCTTCCTTTTCCTCTTTCAAAAAATCTTCTAAACTTTCATAACCCATCTCTTTTACTCTCTTTCGCATCAATTCACCTCCATATACATAATCTAAATCAAAATACTTCGCAAACATCTTAGCTATGGTTGAGCATCCACTTGCTCCAGGTCCACCAAAAACCAAAACATATTTTCTTTTCTCTTTCATGTCCATATTAGTATATAGTATAGTGATACTTACACATTATGTCGAGAAATACAAAAACTCAAAAAAACTCAAGAAGTAACCATTCCATGCATATTAAATGTGATAGGTACATTCTCAATTTTACGATAGCTATGGCTATTTTCGGAGCAATTATGATATTCGATGCTAGTGTATACAAAGCTAATGAATCCTTTCAAGATCCCTTCCATTTTTTAAAGCTACAGATGATATGGCTTTTGCTAGGAGCCATTTTCGCTATTACTATGTATTTTTGGGATTACAAAAAATTACTAAAACTTTCACCAATAATATTTGCATTCACAATAATTTCATTAATAGCTGTATTAATATTTGCTCCAGAAATAAACGGTTCACGAAGATGGTTCTCAATCGGGAATCTACCACAAATACAACCTGCAGAATTTGCTAAAATAGCAGTAATACTATACCTATCACGATGGCTTGGTGCAAAGAAAAACCTGTCCTCACATTCAACCAATGATTTTAGAAATATCTTTTTCAAGACATTAATCAGTTTCTGTATACTAATTTCTCTTATTATATTACCAATCTTTTTGGAACCAGATCTTGGTACTACTGTCATTATAGCTATAACAGCGTTTGCGATGTTCTTCGCAACAAGTGATGAAAAAAAACATAGAAGATACACTGCGTTAGTACTAATCCTTGTTTTCCTACCATTAGGATTAATTGCAAGTATATTGGAACCATACAGGATAAAGAGAATTGCAACATTTATGCATCTACTAGTTACAGGAGAAGTATCAGATCCTCAGCAAACTGGGTATCAAATTCAGCAAATATTAATTGGGATAGGGTCGGGAGGACTTTTTGGAACAGGATTTGGGCAATCAAGACAAAGATTTGGATACCTTGTAGAAAATACTGCTTTTACAGATTCTATCTTTGCTGTGATTTTAGAGGAAATAGGGTTCTTAGGAGGAACAATACTGGTAGGCTCATGGATATTGTTTCTATGGAGAGGATTAAAAATTGCAGAAAATGCTCCGGATAAGCAAGGACGAATGTTAGCATTGGGAATTACTGTATGGCTAACTCTGCAGGCATTCATAAACATGGCTGCAAATATCGGATTAATCCCTTTGACTGGAATTCCTCTTCCATTACTCACATATGGCGGATCTAGTACTATCGTAACACTAATAGGAATTGGTATACTACTTAATGTAAGTAAGTATAGTTCAAAAAATATAAATGAAAAATAAAAACATATCAGACAGAATAGTAGTAACAGGAGGAGGATCAGGTGGTCATGTATCCTGTGCTGACGCCATAATTACCGAACTACATAAAAGATATAATCTAAATGATACTAATTTCCTTTATGTTGGAGGTGATTTAGGATTATCTGGAGAAAAATATGGAAATTCCTTAGAGATGAGGTATTTCAAGAATACTGACTTCAACAAGCAATTCATAAGGAGCGGAAAGTTACAGAGGGTTTTTTCTGTAAAATCAGTAACTTTACTGTTTAGGACATTTCTTGGCTTTATCGACTCATACAAAATACTCAAAAAATTCAAACCAACTATAATTATCTCCACAGGAGGATATACATCCGTACCTGTATGTCTAACTGGTAAATTTCTTGGAGCAAGAATATATCTACATGAACAAACATCTACTGTTGGGCTATCAAACAAGATAATATCAAAATTCTCTGAAAAGATATTTCTAACATATACTGCATCACAAAAATACTTTAACAAGAACAAATGTATCCTTGTCGGATGTCCTATCAGACCAAGCATTTTTACACATGATGGAAAAGGAAAATATATTCCAATATTAAATGAAATGATTCTAAACAAGGAGAAGTATCCATTGATATATATATCAGGTGGTGGATTAGGTTCTCATACTATTAATACCGCAATTACAAACGATTTAGAAAAATTTCTTAACAACTTCCAAATTATTCTTCAAACAGGAGATAGTCAAACATACAAAGATTACGAAAAAGCGGTAGATACTGCATCAAAGCTACCACAAGAGTTAAAAAAAAGATTCCTTCCAATCAAATATGTAAATGAAGAGTGGATAGGGTTTCTGTATGGAAATATAAGTGCATACGCAGGAAGAGCAGGTGCAAATACTGTATATGAGATTGGTGTTCTAAGAATTCCTTCTGTTTTCATTCCAATTCCATGGGTAACACACAATGAACAAGAAGAAAATGCTAAAATACTCGTCAAGATTGGATTAAGTGAAATAGTAATGGAGTCATCTCTTTCTTTTGAAACTTTGAATGAAGCCTTGCTATCAGTATTAAATAAAGGAAGACAACTAGATGAAGAAGAACTTAGTAGAACATTTAGAACAGATGCTGTTCAAAAAATGATTGATAATATAGATATAAAATAAGAAATAGACAAAAATGAGTAATTTAATAATAAGAGGAGGCAATAAATTAGTAGGAGAAATAACTCCAGCAGGCAATAAAAATGCTGCACTTCCAATTATTTGTGCCTCTTTGCTTACAAATGATGATGTTGTAGTTAGGAATGTTCCAGACATTACAGATGTAGAAAAGCTAGTAGATTTGATGAAAGACATGGGATCAGATATTCATTGGGATAAACAAAAGTGTATTATTCAAATAAATAATTCTAATTTCAAGAAAGATTTTACCAATGAGGCATTTCCTCTTGGTATGCGAGGTGCTATTTTACTACTAGGACCTCTTGTCACAAGAGTAAAACATATAGAAATTAAGGAAGAAATAGGAGGATGCTCTTTAGGAATAAGAGAGATAGATCCTCACTTAGAAATACTTCAAAAACTTGGGGTAGATGTTCAAACCAATGGATATATAAAAATGAATGTTCCTAAGAATCTTAATGGAGCAACTCTTTGGCAGGAGTATATGAGTGTAACAACAACTGAGAATTTTCTAATGGCTTCTGTGAAAGCAGAAGGAACTTCTACAATGATGAATGCTGCGTCAGAACCACATGTTCAAGATTTATGTAATTTTTTGAATCAAATGGGAGCTAAGATTACAGGGATTGGAAGTTCAAAACTTACAGTAAGCGGGGTAAAGCATTTGCATGGAACTGATTTTACCCTATCGTCTGATCATCATGAGATTACGACTATGCTTGCACTTGCGGCTATCACAGGAGGTACTATAGAGGTGAGGAATGCTATTCCTCAACATTTTCAATTAATTAATAGAGAATTTAAAAAATTTGGAGTTGATATACAATATTCTGGTGATACTGCTTTTGTACAAAATTGTAAAAAACTTGTTGTAGAAGAACCATATACTAAGAATATGTTACCTAAAATAGAAGCAGCTCCATGGCCGTATTTTCCTACAGATTTAATGCCTTTGATGACAGCTTTAGCAGTTAAAGCCGATGGAAGCATAATGTTTTGGAACAAACTTTATGAAGGAGGTTTCTTTTGGATACCTGAGATGATAAAGTTTGGAGCCCATATTGTGATGTGTGACCCTCACAGAGTTATAGTCTATGGAAACAAACCGCTTTCACCTGCTAGAGTTTGTGCTCCAAATATAATTAGAGTTACAGTCGCTCTTGCTATGGTTGCTCTCTCTATAGATGGGGAAAGCGTGATTGAGAATGCAGATACAATTAAAAGAGCTCATCCCAATTTTACAGAGAATTTACAAAAACTTGGTGCAGACATAGATTGGAAATAGAAATGAGGCTAAATTGCTCCTAACTTTTTGAGATAATCGGGGACTTTGTACAGATTAAGAGCATTACTTGCTTTAAGAAGAATAGCAGTTTTTCTTCCTTGTAGCTCTGCCAATCTTGAATTAAGCAGTGCTGCCACTTCATCAGCTGAATCAACTTTTTCTCCTACACCAAACTCATTGTAGTAATCACCAATATAATACACCTCATCAAAACCGCACTTTCTAACGATATCTCCTATTTCTTTGTGTTTACTAGGACAAGCGTATCCTAACTCTTTCATATCTCCAAGAACAGCAATGGTATGATAATCCTCTTTGTACAACTTACAAAAAGTTTCAACTGCCATAGTCATAGAACTTGGATTTGCATTGTAAGCATCATTTATAATTACCAAATTCTCTCCATATTCTAATTTCTCAAAACGAGCTTCAGAACTCTCATATGTTGAAATTTCTGAAATACATTTCTCTATACTTATACCAAGCATATTGGCAACAATAATTGCAGCCATAGCATCATATGCAAAGCCTTCTCCGTATACTTTTAGATCAACATTTAATGTGTTGTCATCATAGTAAGTAAATTTGAAATGTGTTCCGTCTTTATCAATATTTACATCACTTATTCTAAAATCTGCTTTCTCATCTTTTCCAAATGTAATTAATGGATAATCCTTAGTATACACATCATATATTCTTCTAAGCATTTCATCGTCTATATTCAAAACTAACGGCTTTCCATTTCTTCGCATGTAGTCAGCTAAATCCTTCTTCTCTGCATATATATCCTCTATACTTCCAATTTTCTCAGCATGTACAAAACCTATATTAAGTAGAACTCCAATATCTGGATCTACAGAATTTACATGCCAAGCTATTTCACCCTTCCTGTCCATCGCACATTCCAAAACAATCACATCTTGATTATCATACTTACTTAGCAAAGCAGCATTACCCCATACGGTATTAGAATGATCAGACCATAGAACCTTTTTTTCAGATTCCAATATATGGACAAGCATTCGTTTAGTTGTTGTTTTACCAGTACTTCCTGTGATGGCAATAATCGGTTTGTCTATGAAAGAGGTTGCATAATTCAATACTTTTTCTAACCCTTCTTGAATACTGTCCACCAAAATAATTGGTTTATTACAATCAGAAGCGAAATTACTTTTAGAGTTCTCACAGAATGAACATGTAGCACCATTTTCTAAGGCAGTTTTGATAAATGAGTGTCCATCAAAATTCTCACCAACTATTGGAATATATATTGTCCCTGTAATATCAGATCTCGTATCATAACTAAACCCAGTAAAATAGGCAGAATCATCATAATTCAATATTTCAAATTCTGGGAACCTATCTTTAATATCCTTTAGAAGAATCTTCATCGCTACTATTGTATACAATAGCAGGATACCAGTCAAATGTTCATTGTAATAATTTATCGGTTAAACGTAATTTTACAAAATTAAACATAATTATCATTAGATTCCCTTCTAAACAGCATAAATAACAAGCCTAGAGAAATATAGTTAATCCCATAATTGTTTTCTCTTGACGAGCCAATTTTGCAGTGTTACATTAGTGGCAGGAAGTGGAAAAAAGTGGTGAATAATGATATAGTAGTTTTATGCTCATAGGAGAGTACAAAACAAAAATAACAGAAAAGAAAAGACTATCACTTCCAAAAAAATTTAGAAATGAGATAGGCGATGATCTCATTCTAACTAGGGGTTATGAAAGTGCCCTTATCTTAGTAGATAAGAAACTTTGGGAAAACATAGCCCATGATGTACTAAAAGGCTCTTTTACAAGCAAAGATATTAGAGACACTAGCAGATTCCTAGTAGGAGGAGCAAAAGAAATACAACTTGACACACAAGGTCGTTTTGTTGTTCCAGAGTCATTACTTGAACATGCTGGACTCAAATCAGATGTAATATTTCTTGGCTTAATCAATTGGATAGAGATTTGGGACCTACAACAATGGCAAAAAAGATTAGACTACCTAAAGAAGCATGGTGAAGAGATAGCAGAGGAGATAAATAAAATGAATAGTACTAACACCAATGAATAAAATACATGTCCCAGTACTACTCGAAGAAACAATACAATCCTTGAATATCCAACCAGATGGTTTTTACATAGATGGAACACTCGGAGATGGAGGACACAGTATAGAAATATTGAAAAAGTTATCAAACAAAGGACTACTTGTAAGTATAGATCATGATCCATATGCCATAGACTTTGTAAAAAAATATTACAAAAAATACATGTCCCAAAATTGGAAAATCTGCAGATCAAATTTCAAAGACATAGACAAAATATCTCAACAGATAGGCAGAACTCCTGATGGCATAATTTTAGATTTAGGAATTTCCTCAAGACAACTGGAAGATTCTCACAACAGAGGATTTAGTTACAATGAGGATAGTGAGCCACTGGACATGAGAATGGATACAACACTAAATGTAACTGCCAAGGATCTTTTGAATATGCTTTCAGAAAAAGAATTGTCATACATATTTAAAAAGTATGGAGAAGAAAAGTATTCTTCTAAAATAGCAAAAGCTATTAAACATAATATCTCTGATATCAACACCGTTGGAGATCTTAAAAGAATTATCTACAAAGTAGTGCCGGCAGATAACTCTAACCTTAAGAACCCTTCTCGCAGAGTCTTTCAGGCTCTGCGAATAGTGGTAAACGATGAGTTACATAACTTAGAACAAGCGTTAGAGAACTCTTTTAAGATCTTGAACAAAAACGGAAGAATTTCAATTATTTCCTTTCACTCTCTGGAAGATAGAATTGTTAAAAAATTCTTTTTAGAGAAGCAGAAAAGCGGAGAAGGAATTTTGCTGTATAAAAGCTATATTGCCCCAACCGATACAGAAATTATACAAAATCCCAGATCCGCTTCTGCAAAATTAAGAACTTTAATTAAAAAATAGATAAAACAAGTAAAATGAAAAAAACTGCCCAGTTTACTAAAAATATACCTCTTCTTATTTTTGTTATGTCCCTTACTTCTTTTGTCCTTTCTCAGCTTATTATAAATTCAATACTTGCTCCTTTGGGGACTGAGTTACAAAGTCTTAATAGGGAGAAGAATTTTTTAGTTGAAGAAAATCGTACTATGGAAGAGCAAATAGCAAAAGCAAATTCAATAACGGTTGTACACAAACTAGCAGACAAAGCTCTTTCTCTCTCTACAACTCCTAGGACCACAATATATTTAGAAAAAGATTCTCTTGTTGCAAATAGATAGTAAATGTCAAAGCTTAATCATTTGTACAAAAGAAATACTAAGAAAAATACACACAAAACCTCATCAGGTTCACATCTGAGCAGTATTGCGATATTGGCATTTTTAGTATCAAGTATCGGGATTATTGTCATTATACAAGCATTTAGATGGCAAATTATTTATGCTGAAAAATTCAAGGAATTATCAAAAAGCCAATATTCAAAAAGTGAAGAAGAAACCCCTCAAAGAGGCATAATACAAGCAAGTGATGGAACAGTTCTTGCAATAGATCAGCCTGTTTGGAATGTTTATGCTACATTAAGCATGAATGAAAATGAGAGAGATTTATTTTTTAGTAAAAAGGATAAATTTGTAGCTGAAGTATCTGGAATATTAAATTTGCAACTCGATGAAATAAGTTCAAAGATCACAGATGATTTTGTATATGTTCCACTTGCAAAAGGTATCTCAACTGAAAAAAAGAAGGCTTTACAAGAGATAAATATTTTTGGTGAAGGGACGGAAGGCTTTGGATTGTATTTTGAAAAAGAAGAACAAAGGGTATATCCAAACGGATCTTTAGCAGCACATGTTCTTGGTTTCTTAGGAAAAAATGAGAAAGGAGAACAAGTAGGTCAATATGGCATTCAAGGATACTATTTCAAAGATATTGCTGGAAAATCCGGATATTCATATGAAGAGAAAGATTCTTCAGGAAACGTGATCTTAACATCTGAGTATGAACCTGTACTTCCCAGAAGTGGAAAAAATTTCAAATTAACTATTGTTCCTAATGTCCAAGCAAAAGTTGAGGAGATTCTTGAGAACGGGGTTAAATCTGCAAGAGCAAAAAGTGGAACAGCTATCATCATGAATCCTAAAACAGGAGCTATTATAGCGATGGCAAACTATCCAACGTATAACCCTAGTGAATATTGGAGAGTTTCCGAGCCATGGATTCTAAAGAATAGGGCAGTGTCTGATGTTTATGAATATGGTTCTGTACAGAAACCTATTACTTTTTCCATTGGCATAGAAACAAAAGCTATTGATCCTACCTATACTTGTAATGATGCAACTGGATATCTTGATTTGTACAAAGCGACAGGATATGAGGATTTGAAAGGAAAGAAAGTTTACACATGGAATAGGGTAGCTGCAGGCGTACAAGATATTGCTGATATATTCAAAAATTCAAATAATCCATGTACTGCACAGGCAGCCTTGCAGGTTAATTCTTCTGAATATTATTCATATCTAAAGGATTTTGGAATCGGAGAATTTATAGGGATAGGCCTTCAAGATGAAGCAACCAGTTATATGAAGCCTTTTGATTATTGGACAAGGTTAGATATAATAACTTCATCGTATGGACAAAGCATTTCAGCTACACCTCTTCAGATACTTTCTGCATTAAGTACATTTGCAAATGGAGGACAAAGAATGAGGCCATATATAATTTCTGAGATTTCAGATGAGAATGAGACTATACAAATCAAACCAGAAGTACTTTCTACACCTATATCTAAGGCAACTGCTGATGAAATTAAAAAGGATTTGGTGCTTTCCGTACAAAGAAACTCTTTGGGAGGTTTTGCTAAAGGCTTAGAACAATATGACATAGCGGCAAAAACTGGAACAGCACAAGTGCTTGATACTGTAAATGGTGGATACAAAGATGATGCTACAAATGATACGGTTATCGGATTTGCACCAGCAGATGACCCCAAAATGATTATGCTTGTAAAACTAGAAGAGCCTCAGATTGCAAATTTTGCATCTTTGACTACTGTTCCAATATGGAAAGATATCTTCCTTGCTGTTGCGGATAATCTGGAAATATCCAAGAAAAATTGAGATAATCATTCATAGCCTATTTATTATATCTAATACACAACCATGATTGAAATACTAAAGAAATCTATAGAAGCCCTTTTTGTATCTACAATGGCATCTGCTCTTTTTGCACCAATAATGATAGATATGTTATATAAATTTGGGCAAGTTAGTGGAATAAAGAAATCAAAGATAGGGGGAGGAGATGGTGATAACAGCCTTTTCATGAAGATAATGAGAACTGCTACAACGAATGGTACTCCAAATATGGGTGGTGTACTTATTTGGATTATTGTTCCATTGATAACACTTTTACTAGTTCCTGTTACAGGTGTCATAAAGGTATTTTTAATCGGATTTGTCCTATTTGGCTTGTGGGGATTTATAGATGTTGTTGTATTTACTAATGGCTTTAAAGACAATGAGAAAATGAAGGCCTTTCAGGAAACATTTGAATGGAGAATGTTTAAGCTTGTTTGTTCAATAGTTATTAATACTTTTGTGATGTTTATGCTTAAGAAAACAGGTTATATCGATTCTTTTAATATCACCAGTGCTATTGCAATAAATTTTACATCCATAATGGCCATAATAATGGGAATAATAGGGCAGTTCGCCGTCTATTCCGCAGAGATTTCAGATGGTTCTGATGGACTAATGATTGGGATTTTCATAATAATCACAATTGCAATGGGCTTGTTACTCTTGATAAAAGGACAGTATGACTTTCTTCCAATTCTAGGAATAATTTTAGGTGTACAGATTGTTGATTTGTATTTCAATATTCCACCTGCAAGATTTTGGAATGGAGGACCTGGTGCAATGCCTTTAGGCTTTTCAATGTTTTTCATTGCCTTAGTTACAAGTAATTTGATTCCTTACTTCTTAATAACTTCAATTACATGGTTGATTATGTTTTCAAGCATGATACAAATAGTTAGTATGAAATTTTTTCACAAGAGAGTATTTAAAATTGCACCAATACATCATCATTTTCAAGCTATAGGGTGGCCACAATACAAAGTAGTTATGAGGTTTTGGTTGTTTACACTATTTACAAGTATAATTGGAATATATATTGGTATATTGATTTAATCACAATTGACAGTAGATGAATCACATGTGCATATTTTGCCATTTTCAGTAGATTCAAATATATCTCCCTGACCATACAGAATTCCATCATAATAGCAGGCACCTAAATCAAATATTTTGTTTTCTTCGCTTTTGTAAAGTACGGAGAATGATTCTACCTTAGGTATTGATATATTCGATATTAAGAATATATCTCTGATTACACACGGCACAGTATATATTGATGAATCCTTGTTTGTTAATGTTGTAAGCACTAAGCTATTCTCCTCTAAACTGTACAAACCTGTTTGTATTGGAGCTTCACCATCATCACTGCAATATGCTTCTCTCTCCAAAGCTATACGAATGCTATTTTGATTCTGATCTATATTCCCAGCTTTAACTTTAGTATAGTCTGGATTTGATTTGCCTAAAGATTGAACATATTGATATGAAAAATCAAGACCTTCAGTCCCAAAAGAACCATATGATATATCCTTTTGAATATCTTCACACACAATTCCTTTAGAACCTCTACATACACAATTAGAATATTCCTTGTAATCAGGCACTATATCCCCATTTTCATAATGTATTCCATTAAACTCACATATTTCTCCACTTCTTTCTGAGAATGCACCTATGTAAAACAAAAATATACAAACTCCAAAAAAGAAACATGTCAGTAAAAGAAGCCAATTCCTTCGCTGTACTTTTTTCATAACAGAAGAATTCTATCACATAACAACACAGTGTGATACAATACCCTGCATGCACGACTCACATGTACATCTTACTAGGGAACCACTAGCGTCAAACCTACCAAGTATTATCAACTCATTTTTAAACAATGGAGGAACACATATACTTTCCCAAGCGACACAAAGTGATGATTTCGATACAAATTTACATTTGCACAATCTTTACCCGCAAGTCATACAGACAGCTATTGGCATTCATCCGACAACATTCGAGGATATGCATATTGAAAATATTTTCATAGAGGGACAAAAAGAAATTAATACTTTTGAAAAATATATCCAAAAGCACAACAAGGAAATCAGAGCTATTGGTGAGTGTGGCTTAGATTATTACCAATTCACTCTAAATGATTCATACACTGCAGATGTAAAAGAACAGCTTAAAGAGATACAAAAGCTTTCATTTAGAAAACATTTACAATTGGCACTAAAATACAATCTTCCATTAAGTATACACGCGAGAGATGTAGCAGGCTCAGATCAATGTGTGAATGATGTCATAAGAATAGTATGCGAAGAGGGGAATGGCAGATTAAGAGGTGTATTTCACAGCTATACTGGAAATATATTATCATTAGATCAGATATTAGATTTGGGATTTTACATAGGCTTTAACGCAATAATTACATACAAAAGCGGTGAAAATGTTAGAGATATACTCAGGCATACACCAACAGATAGAATCCTTTTTGAAACAGATGGTCCTTTTCTTCCTCCACAATCAATTAGAAAAAATAATCAGATAAAAGAGAAATTTGCTCAACCTGCTGATGTAAAAGAAATAATTGAAACAGCTTGTGAAGTAAAAAATGTTACATACGAATATTTAGAACAGAGTACTGATTCTAGCTATTCTCTTCTTTTTCTTTAGATACCCTATTATTAAACACACAAACAAACTCTCCATGAGGAGATTTCTCAAACTCCCTTTCTTCCAAAATATTTAGAACATCTTTAATGCTTCCATATATATTTTCCTCTCTTAATTTGGAGATATCCCTTGCTAAAAAGCACCTACAATCATATCCCAAAATATTTCCTACTAAGTTTAAAAGCTTAACGAGCCTATTAGGAGACTCATATACAACTATTGTTATTCCTTTATCACTATATTGTTCAATTATCTTTTGCCTTCTAACATCACTTTTTGGCAAAAATCCAAAGAAAACAAATTTATCTGTTGGAAGCCCAGAAATTGATAATGCAGAAGTAACTGCTGATGCTCCGGGTATTGAAATTACTTCATAGCCTAAATCACGAAGCTGTTTAACAAGCTTGTAGCCGGGATCTGAAATCAATGGAGTCCCAGCATCGGATATTAATGCTAAATCAAGTCCCATTTTTAATTTATCAATTATTTTCGTAATTATCTGCTGATGATTTTGGTCTCTATATGAAATTAGAGGAGTACCAATTTCATATCTATCTAGGAGTTTTTTAGATTCTCTGGTATCTTCAGCAAGTATAAATGGTACATTTTTTAGTGTTGAAACAGCTCTGTATGTAATATCTTCTAAATTTCCAATCGGTGTTGCCACTACATACAGTTTTCCATTTTTCATAGTTGAATGTCTTCTAAATTTATGACCGTTTCTAATATCAACTCCTTGTTTTCCATAGTTATATCCTTGCTGTTAAAAGCTTCTTTGACATTATACCCCCCTATACTTATCCTGTCTAAATCAACCGCAGTCGCAAAAGTTCCTAAGCTTTTCCCTAAATCATCTATTAGTGTCCTGATATATGTTCCAGAAGAGCATATGATTTCAAATTTAACAAAAGGCCAATTGTAATCAAGAATATTAAACTCTTTTACAAAAATTTTCCTTGGATTAAGAACAACTGCTTTGCCTTCTCTTGCCAATTCATATGCCTTTTTCCCTTTTACTTTTTTTGCAGAATATAATGGAGGAGTTTGATCTATTTCTCCAAGAAACTTTTCTGTTAACTTTTCTTCTATTTTCTCCCTAGTTATTTTGCTAAGCTCACTATGTGTAAATATCTTTTTTCCTGTAGAATCCTGTGTGTCTGTAGCATAACCAAACTCTGCAGTTACAATGTATTTCTTTTCTAACTTCCCAATGGTATTCATCAATTTAGTCCCTTTGCCAAGAAGTACAATTAGTAACCCACCTGCGAAGGGATCAAGTGTACCAGCATGTCCAATTTTTTGCTCCCTAGGAAATATTTTCTTTAATTTTCTAATTACATCATATGATGTAATTCCTTTCTCCTTGTTAATCAACAAAATTCCATCTATCATATCTAGTGTGTATAATTTTACTTTTGTAATAATGATATCATAATGTTTAATGGAATATCTCTTGCGTTAATAATGGCCAGTATATGTCTTGTTGTGCTTTTTGCTATATCTGCAATTGTGAATAGAGTTTTAGGACCTCTTGTTGAGACTCCAAGTGATGTTTTAGATGAGATAGTAGAGGCTTTTGACTTAGATAGTAATGATAAGTTCATTGATTTGGGCAGTGGATATGGAGGTGTTGTTTTAAAGGCATATGAAAAAAGTAGATGTAAGTGTATAGGGTATGATATTTCTCCCATACCTGTAATGGTTTCAAGGATAAGGAAGGCTGTAAAATTTCCAATGAAAAAGAGTATTTCTTTTGATTTAGCTGATATTTTTTCTGTTGATTTAAGCGATTCTACAAAGGTTTATTGTTATTTGAATAAGGATAGCTTAGAGATTTTAAGAAAGAGTCTAGCAGTGGTTGTTGACTCTGGTGGAAGCGTGTATAGCTATATGCATCCTATACCCAAAATGAAGGAAGCAAAGGTGTTAGAACTTAGAAATGGAAGTAATTTGTATGTTTATTCACATAGTAGGAAGAAGTCATTGTAAGGGATTTGACGGTTTTCTAAAGTGGTATAATCTTGTATGAGTTTCTATGAGCCGTTGGCATCTAAGTATAGGCCTAAAACATTGGATGAGTTTGTAGGGCAGGAGCATTTGGTAGGGGAGAATGGTCCAATCCGAAAGTTTTTAGAAAGTGGAGATATACCCTCTATGATTTTTTGGGGGCCTCCCGGAACTGGGAAGACTACTCTTGCATATATTCTTTCCCTTAATCTTTACTATGATTTTCATAGGGTTCAGGCTGTTACTAGTGGGAAGGATACTTTGAGAAGAATTATCAAGATAGCTATGGATAATAGACAGTATGGGAAGAAGACCATATTGTTTTTGGATGAGATTCATAGGTGGAATAAGGCTCAGCAGGATGCTTTACTGCCGTATGTTGAGAATGGAACTATTATTTTAATAGGGGCAACAACAGAGAATCCTTCTTTTAATATTATAAATGCGTTGTTGTCTAGAACTAAGGTTTTTGTTTTTAAGCAACAGACAGAGGATGATATATATGGTCTTTTGAAAAGGATTTCTTCAAAGGAATTCCCTGATATACAGATATCTGAGAAGATACTCAGGCATATGGCTTCTCTTTCAAATGGAGATATTAGGTCAGGATTGAATATTTTGGAGATGAGTATAAGTTTAGTAAAGGCTGAGAGTAAGAAGGTAGTAACAGAGGAGGTTTTGAAAAATACTGTACAAAGTCCTCTATATTATGATAAGGAAGGGGAGGAGCATTATAACTTGATTTCCGCTATTCATAAGTCTATGAGGTCTTCTAACCCTGATGCGGCATCATATTGGGTTGGACGGATGCTTGCGGGTGGAGAGGATCCTTTGTTCATAGCAAGAAGGATGTTGAGGTTTGCAAGTGAGGATGTTGGAAATTCGGATCCTTTTGCTTTAGTTCTAGCAAATAGTGTGTATGAGGCTTGTCAGAAGGTTGGTATGCCAGAATGTGAGATTTTTCTAATTCAATTGGCGATATATTTAGCTAAGGCTCCAAAAGATAACAGTGCTTATGTTGTTGAGAATTTAGTAAAAAAGGATATTGAAATGTATGGGAATTTACCAGTACCTATGAATATACGGAATGCACCTACAAAATTGATGGCTGATCTAGGATATGGAAAGGGATATGAATATGACCATGATCTAGAAAGTAAGAAATCTAATCAACAGTGTATGCCTGATAAACTCAAAGGTAGGAAATATATTACTTAAAGTTATCCTCTATTTTCTTTTTCTTCTTGTTTCTACTTACTTCATCGTGTTTCGTTACATATCTCCCTATCTTAATTGCCTTTCCTCCTATTGTGATGTACATGTCATCTATGAATTGTGCCATAGGGTAGAGGAGTATTCCCAAAATTAGAAGTGTTCCTCCTATTATGATATTTCGCATGTATGATGATTCAAATATGGAAGTCTGTGGATATGATTCCACAGGAGCAATTGGACATAAGCATGTAGATTTACTGCATTTGTCCCAAGTGCATGATGCACCACTAGGATTTCCTTCTTCACATTGTTCGTTATCTTGCAATTTACCATCTCCACATGATTCAACTTCTTTTACTTCACAAGTGCATGATGATTTATTGCATTCATCCCACAAACAGGTACTACCTGCAGGATTTCCCTTTTCGCATTTCTCACCTGTATCTAATTTTCCATCACCACATTCAGGTTCTACACATTGGCACTTTAATTGGTTGCATTCATCCCATTTACAAGAGTACCCTGTTGGATCTCCTTTCTCGCATTTCTCACCTGCATCCAATTTCCCATCACCACATCCAGAAACAACACCTTTACAATTGGTATGATTACAATCTGCCCATTTGTAAATTGCTCCTGATGGATCTCCAACTTCACATTGCTCTCCAGCAACATTCAATACTCCATCACCACAGTAAGGAGCTGTAACAGTAGGGCATTTACATGTAGTATTACTACAAGTATTCCAAGAACATTTAACACCAGATGGATCTCCTTTTTCACACTGTTCTCCAGATGTATTCCCCAATATACCATCTCCACAATATGGATTACTGGGATTGGAAGGAACAATAACAGGAGGTTCTGATACTGGAGGATTACATCTATCACAAACAAGACTTTCTACACGACATACCTGATCACATGTACCGGTCAGAGCAGATGTCCATACACTTCCACAATTACAAAGAATAGATGATGTAATATTATTTCCTTCCCCCCCTTCACACTTATCAACATTAGCCTTGCCAGTAGGCACAATAACTGCAGTCCCAGTAGCAGCATCAAATCTAGCATAATAGTCAGTCTCCTTTTTGGTAGTTCCAATAACCTGATAAATTTTACCTGTAGCATCATCGACAGATATAGATATAAATATACAATTTCCATCTCGGGAATTCGCATCGGAAACACTTTTGCATTCATCAGGTTTACTATTACAATCAATTAAAGTCTTTCCAGAATCTAACGAACATAAACCTTTTTCTTTTACTTTTTCAAAAGCATTCTTTTTAGCAGCTTCCATTGTAGTAGTTGTCGTTGTTTTTCCATCCGTCCCAGTAGAGGTAGTATAGGTGCCTGTAGCCACAAGATATGCATTAAAATCTCCTGCAGAAATAACTTTACCTGTTTTGCCACCTTCAGAGTCAAGGACCACAATATCATTAACAGTTCCTCCACTTGAAGAAACAACATCATTAATAGCAACAGCTTTTTTACTTCCACTATCAATTAAAGAACCAGTCGTTTTGTCAAAACTATATTTTTTGCCTGCAATCTCTATATACTCACCTTCCTTCATATTCAAAATTTGTGTATAAACCTTTGCTGATTGTGTCGCAGCATTCTGTGCGACGATATGTGCTGCGTTATTCTTAAAAAGTTCTTCATCTTTACGCATTTGTTCTGCCCTCCCTTGATAGTAACTACTACCAGCATCCACTCCAGCTGCAACCCTCTCCGCATAAGTAGCACACCCTGCACCAGTCTCATAATCACATGCAAAACTATTTAATGGAGTATATTTACTCTTAGTATCATTAACCTTGTATGTAAGATAACCTAAAGACGTCACCATAAAAAACACTTGCAATCCTAAGATAATAGATTTCGTTTTTTTGAAAATCTTGTCTTTAAAAACAAAGATTAAAACAAAGCTTACAATTACAAGAATTACACAAGCTATAATAAGCACTAAAACAGTAGTATCAAGCTCTTTTACCCAATCAATAAAAGTTTTCGATTCCAAACTTTTATTGTAATTTTCTATAGCCTCATTAAAAACATCTACATTTTCAGCAATTCTTTCTTTAACAGCAGAATTTTCTACTTCTAAAGCAAATCTAGTTCCAATATCAAAAGCTATTTCATCAAACCCATATATACAGGAATCCAAATATATCATTGTGGGAACATATAGGGTGTCTACTCCACACTTTTCATCATACAAAGCCTTAAACTCATCATATACATCTCCACTCTTAGGTACATTTACTACATTCAATTTAAAATAATTAGTAGCTGAGGGCTTAATAGAATCTATATATTTCAATAATTCCTGACTAGCAGCTGAAGAATCTTGAACAAATAGCAGAGCATCATCCTTTGTGTAATTAGAACTTTTGAAATCACTTACTTCAACTACAGCATCTTCAGCCTGTACTTTTTGATTCCCAAATACAAAAAAGAGAACAGAGACAAGAAGAAGAGGTAAAATACTCTTCACTTTGATTTTCAATTGCTTCATAGTAACATAATATCAGTGTAGAAAAATTTTTGCAATACATATATAATTGGCCTGTATGAAAGTTTACACAGACAACGAAACAATTGAAAGAATACTAACAAAAGCTGTTGAACAAATACTGCCATCAAAACAATTCCTAGAACAAAAACTCCGTTCTAGGCAAAGACTTAATGTATACCAAGGGTTCGACCCTACTGCAGATACACTACATATAGGGCATACTGTCGGTATGAGAAAACTTGAAGACTTTAGAAAACTTGGCCACCATGTCATCTTCTTAATAGGGGACTTTACTGCAAGAATCGGAGATCCCAGTGACAAAGCAACAGCAAGAAAAGTTCTGTCTGAAGAACAAGTTAAACAAAACCTAAAAAATTATGTGGAACAAGCATCCCACATCATTGACATGAACAACAAAGAAAATCCAGTTGATATACTTTTTAACAGTACATGGCATGAAAAACTCACATTCAAAGAAGTAATACAACTCTCAACAGAATTCACAGTTCAACAAATGCTCAAAAGAAGTATGTTTCAACAAAGAATTAAGGAAGACAGACCAATATACCTCAATGAATTTCTGTATCCAATAATGCAAGGATATGATTCGGTAATGATGAATATAGATGTAGAAATAGGAGGAAATGACCAACTTTTCAATATGCTTGCAGGAAGAGACATGGTACTTAATCATCTACAAAAAGAAAAAATTGTTTTAGCTACCAGACTTTTAACAACTCCAGACGGTACTAAAATGGGGAAATCAGAAGGAAATATGATAAAACTAAGCGACAGACCAGAGGAAATCTATGGCAAAGTAATGGCCAGTCCTGATGATATGTTAATACAAATGTTTGAGCTACTAACTTCAGCCACATCAGATGAAGTAGATGAATACAAAAAAAGACTTGAAAATGAAGAAAACCCTATGAATTTGAAAAAAGAACTCGCTTTTAGAATAACAAAAGAGGTAAAAACGGAAAAGGAGGCACAGCAGGCACAAAAACACTTCGAAACAGTTTTCCAAACTAAAAAAGCTGATACTGACACCATAGAAAAGAAAATAATAGACCAGAAAGAAATCCCCATACTTGATTTGCTGATGAATATAGGCTTTACCAACAGTAAGGCACAAGGAAGAAGATTGATTGAACAAGGAGCTGTGAAAATCAACAACAAAAAATGTTCAGATTACAAAACAATTATTGACCTTACGAATACACCAGAAACCATTCTAAAAGCAGGAAGACATATTTGTTCAATTAGATACGGAAGATAGCACATATCTTCTGCAAATCCCTTTCAGAAATCTATGACAGAAGAAAACACCATAAAAAATATACTGGAAAAAACACCAGAACAGTTTAGACCAAATGTATCTAGAGCATATGAATTTGCGAAAGAACAATACAAAGGGAAGGCAAGATACAACGGTGCTACCAGAATATCCCATGCTTTAAATGTCGCACTATCTGTAGCTTCCAATGATCTAGATACAAATACTGTCATAGCATCTATTCTTCATGAAGTTCCTCTCACTCAAAGCAATATGATTGTCAAAAATAGTTCTAAAGAAGTGCTTGAAATCATAAAGGAAGCTTACAGCATAAAAAAAGCAACACAAAGCACAGATACTGACCCTCAGTTGATAGTAAAATACATATTGGCTAGTTCAAAAGATCTTCGTCCTCTATTCATAAAAATATATGACAAATTAGATGATGTCAGAAGTATAAACAATATTCCTGACAAATTCATAAAAGATACATTGAATAAATCCCTTAATATATATTCTCCACTTGCAGAATATCTGTTTTTAGATGCAACAAAAAAGGAGATAGAAGAGAAGGCATTTCAGGTATATCTTCCGCAGGAGTATCAAAGTATTACTAAAAAGATGGAAGAACTTGGTATAAATACCCACCTATTAAATAGATGTAAAGGAAGGATAGCCACAAGCATTTCCCCAATATTTGATAAAGTATCCATTGAAGGAAGAATTAAAGGGACATACAGTATATATAACAAGCTAAAGAAGTATGAAAAAGAATGGATTAGTCCAAATATAGGGAGCCTAGATGACTTAATAGCGTTCAGAATAATAACAGATACCATTGATAGATGTTTCAAAATTCTAGAATACCTAATGGATGAAGGAGAGATTGTTCAAGAAGGCTTTGATGACTACATATCAAATCCTAAACCTAATGGATATATGGCTATTCAATTTCCAATAAAATTCAAAGACATTACAGATATAAATATCGAGGTTCAAATACTTACCAAAGAGATGGATTACAATAATAAGTATGGAGAAGCATCCCATATTGCATACAAAGCAAGCAAGACTAGGTTTGCTAAGCCAACTAATAAATATGACTGGGTTAAAAAAGTTCAAGAACAAATACAACAGAATAAATTGAACAGACAAAAATATATAGATCTTCCAGTACAATGTTCCATCTATGAAGATGAGGTCTTTGCATTTACACCAAAACGAAAAATAATACAGCTTAACAAAAATGATACCGTAATAGATTTTGCATTTAGACTACACACTACCATAGGAAATTCAGCAGTTTCAGCACTAGTGAATGGTCAACCTGCGAAACTAAATACTGTCATAAATACAGGGGATACTGTAGAGATAAAAGTAGACAAGAATAAAAAGCATCAAAGTGAAAATATTCTGCAATATGCTAACTCTAGAAGCACTAAAAACAAAATAATTAAGTATTTAGAAAAATATTCTTAACTTGTCAGAGACATATTTAGTATTGAATATTTTTTGTGCTACAATTACTCAAATGAAAAAAGAGTCAAAGAAAAAAATACATAAAATAATAAATGTAACAATGGCATTGGTACTGTTAGCAAGTATCGCTGTCCCTATGATTCTTGTAGTAATGGACATGTTTAATCAATGAAACTGACAGCTGATTCTCCGATAACATTGATAAAGGGAATAGGACAAAAACAGGCTACCCTGTATTCTAGACTTGGAATATCTACCGTAAAAGATTTAATTTTCCATGTTCCATTTAGATATGAGGATACTTCCACACTAATCCCCATTTCTCTTTTCAAGCAGAATGGGTCAGGAACATTTCTAGCACAAATACTGGATGTAAAAACTTCCTATTTCCGAAGACCAATTGTTTCCATAAAGGTAGCAGATGATACAGGAAATCTTCGTATATCTTTTCTAAATCAACCATATTTGGCAAAAACATTTAAAAAAGGAGAACTATATATCTTCGATGCAAAAATAACACAAAAAGGAAAGAACAGAAACATATATAATCCTAAATTTGAAAAATATGAAGATGGTTCCGAGACTAAGCGATTGGGAAAGATAACTGGAGTATATCCAGAAACAGCTGGACTGAAATCTCAATCGATAAGGGCAAAAATCATGGAAATATCAAATGATATAAATGACATACTAAAGAATTCCATAACAGTCCCTAATTTGGATACACTTCCTGATGCAATCCACTTAATTCACTTTCCATCTAACTATGATGATATACAAAAAGCCAAGAAAAGACTTTCTTTTGATGAGATGCTTAGGATAGCTGTTAAGATTGAGGTAAACAGGCAGAAGAGATCTAAGCAAAAGTCTAAACCGATGAAAATATTTTCAACTGATGTAAATAACTTCATAAAGTCACTTCCATATACATTAACAAACGATCAGAACAAATCAATACAGGAAATACTCTATGACTGTTCAAAGACTATACCAATGAATAGACTTCTTAATGGAGATGTGGGTAGTGGAAAAACAGTAGTTAGTGCAGTAGCAATCCTTAATTGCATAAAGAATGGTTTCTCAGCTATTCTTCTTGCTCCAACAACTGTGTTAGCACAACAACATTACTCTACTTTTACTAAAATTTTTGAAGGTACTGGAATCAATATAGAACTATGTATATCAACTCGTAAGAATATATCAAAGGCTGATAATAAGTTAATAATAGGTACACATGCCATTCTTTTTGAAAAAGAACTTCCTAGTGATCTTAATTTAGTCGTAATAGATGAACAACACAGATTCGGGGTAGAGCAGAGGGAATATTTTAAGGAGAGGAAACTTTTTTCTCCACACTACCTAACTATGAGTGCAACACCAATTCCTCGAAGTCTCACAGAAATTTTCTTTGGGGGAATGGATGTTTCAGAGATAAAAGAGAAACCATCAGGAAGAATGGAGGTAAAAACATTTTTTACTCCTCCTCACAAAAGAATTGATTGCCTTATGTGGGTAAAAGAGAAGATATTGGAAAGCAAGAAAGATGGTGAGCCACAGCAAGCTTTCATAGTGTATCCATTGATAGAGGAAAGTGATAAATCATCAGTAAAATCAGTTTTGAATGAATATGAGAATCTTGTAAAGTTGTTTGATGGGTTAAATATCCAATATTTGCATGGGAAATTAAAAGAGAGAGAAAAGGATCAACTCATACAGGATTTTAGAGATAGGAAAATAGATATTCTACTTTCAACAACAGTCATAGAAGTAGGCATAGATATACCAAATGCTACTATTATGGTGATAGAAGATGCACAGAAGTTTGGTCTTGCACAACTTCACCAGCTTAGGGGAAGAGTAGGAAGAGGAGATAAGGAATCATATTGTTTTGTAATACTTGGGGACTCTGTGCTAGATGCATCTTCTGCTAGAGATAGATTGAAATATTTTTCAGAGCATGCATCTGGTTTTGAAGTTGCAGAGTATGACTTAGAGAGTAGAGGACCAGGAGAAGTCTACGGCATAAGGCAGTCAGGTGTTCCTGCTTTTAAGATAGCAGATATTCATGATTTGGAACTGCTTAAAGAGGCTAGGGAGTTCGCAAAATCAATATTAAAGACGCATAGTGAAGAGGAGATATTAAATAATATTTTTAAATAGAGAATGATGGAGATACATATTGTATTGGATAATATAAGGTCATGTTTTAATGTTGGAAGTATTTTTAGATCTGCTGATGGAGTTGGTTGTGTTAAGAAGATATATTTGTGTGGAATAACTGCAGATGTCGGGAATCCTAAGTTGGAAAAAACAGCTCTTGGAGCAACTCATATGGTTTCATCTCAGCACTATGATACAACTCAAGAGGCTTTAGAAGAGATTAGAAAACAAGATATTCCAATATATTCGGTAGAAATTTCAAAAGATGCAGAGAATTTTCAGAAGATTAGATATCCCCAGAAAGTCGCTCTCATATTTGGGCATGAGAAGACAGGAATAGGGGAAGATATATTGCAAAACTCAGATAAGATAATTTGTATACCAATGAGGGGGAAAAAAGAATCACTGAATGTTGCTAATTGTGCAACTGCTATTTTGTATGAGGTAACAAGAAATGTTGATTAATTCTGGTGTATAATCAGCGAATGAGTTTAAAACAAGATTCTTTCAAAAAATTAAGAAAAGAAAAAAATAAATGGAAAGTAGAAACTCCTGAAGATTTTGAGAGGAGAGAGGATGCATTTTTAAAGGAGAAACTTCAGAGCAAAGAGCCTACTATTAGGGCAACTGTAAGAATAACTGCTGGTAAGGCAAAGAATTTCAATATTGAGATTCCAAGAGCTACAAGACCTATGACAGATAGGATGAAGATTAGAGTTTTTGATATATTAAGAGAGGATATTTTTAACAAAAATGTGTTAGATTTGTATGCTGGTGCAGGTTCTTTTGGATTAGAGGCTCTTTCAAGAGGTGCGAAGAGTGTAACATTTGTTGATGCCTCAAAAAATGCCGATTTAATTATTAAGAAGAATGTCGCACATACGGGTTTTCTCCCAGAGTCTACTGTTGTTAGAGAGAAAGTAGAGGAGTATTTATACACAGCTATAAATGAGCCTGAGGATCAAAGAAAGACTTTTGATATTATATTTATAGATCCACCATACAAGCTATTTAATACCAAGAGAGTTCAAAAGATGCAGAATATTATAAATATGGCATCAGAGCTTCTTCCTGGAGTTGCAAATCAAGATACGAAGAGGTTTAAGGGTGCTTTAATTCTAAAACATCCGAAGAGGTATGATATAGCGAAGCTTGAATTGGAGAATATAAAAAGAGTTGAAGAGGTTAACTTTGGTATGAATACAATATCTTTTTTCATAGTTAAGTAGTATACTTGTGCCTGTACCAAGGGCCTGTAGCTCACTTGGTTAGAGCACATCGCTGGCAGCGATGGGGTAAGGGGTTCGAATCCCCTCAGGTCCACCATTTATATTGTATCTCCATTTCTATTCCTATATAATCGGCAAATGAGAATTTTGATAGTAATCGTAAATTACAATGGTAAATACCTTCTTGCAAAGAATCTTCCTTCAGTAGTTAATACAGATTATAATGATTTTGATATTGTTGTAGTTGATAATGATTCGTCAGATGGTAGTGTAGAGTATCTCAAGAAGAATTTCCCAAGTGTAAGAGTTGTTGAAAGTGGTGAGAACCTAGGGTTTGGAAAAGGTAATAATTTGGGGGTAAGAACATACCCTGATTATGATGCATACCTATTTCTAAATAATGATGTTTCAGTTCCAAAGGATTGGTTGAAGGAGCTTGTAAAGGTTTTGGAAAGTGATGCGAAGGTTGGTGCTGTAGGACCTAAGGTTTTGTATTCTAAAAAAAAGAATGGAAAATATATTGTAAACTCAGCAGGAATAAAGGTAGACAAGCACTTCATGGCATATGATAGGTATGATAGAGAGGAAGATAATTCTAAGTATGATGTAATTGAGGAGGTTGATGCTTTGATGGGAGGTGCATTTTTAGTAAGGAGGAATGTTTTTGAAAGAGCAGGAGGATTTAATCCAAAAATGTTCCTTTACTATGAAGATATAGATTTGTCTTTGAGAATTAGAGACCTTGGATACAAGGTGATGTATTGTGGTAAGTCTAGAGTTTTCCATGATCATATGGCTTCTTCAAAGAAATTAGGTGTTAGAAGGAGGAATATTATGAATGCAAAGAATAGATTTTTTAGTATTAAATCTAGACTTGGATTATGGGTAGCAATTAGAGAGACAATCTGGTATCTTTTTAATTGGTCAATTTGGAAAGTAGTATTTTCCAAAAAAATGAATTTGAAGGAGTTTCTAAAAACAAGACAATGACACAAAACGATATAGACCTATACAAACAACTCGTTAAAACAATATTTAAGATGAGATACAAAGGCTCCATCTTAGGATTCCTGTGGGTTTTACTTAAACCTTTTTTCATGTTCCTAATACTTTTTGTGATTTTCTCAGCTACAGCAGGAGCTGCAGGAGGACTAACATCAAAACAGTATGCTGTATATCTTTTATCAGGTCTCATAATTTATACATTCTTCAATGAGGGCTTTACTTGGGGAATGAATTCAATAATGGATAGGGCAGATCTAATAGTTAAGATCAATTTTAAGAGGAGTATTGTAGTTATAAGTGCATTAACTATGGCATTGATAAACTTCATAATAAATTTTTGTATCATAGGGGGTATTGGTATTGCTCTTGATATTAAATATTTACCTAACTGTTTGGCATATGTTCTGTTAATATGTTTTGTTATGTTTTTGGGTATGTATGGTATTTCTTTTTTTACAAGTATATGGAGAGTATATGTTAGGGATCTTACACATATATCTGAGCTTGTTTTGCAACTTTTGTTTTATGCTTCTGCAGTGTTTTTCCCAGTTGAAATGGTTCCTGAGAAATATAGGTTCATAATTTCATATAATCCTCTTGCTGTGTTTATACAGGCTGTAAGGAATGCTTTGATATATGGAGAGATTACTCATTTGAAGTTTGTATTGGCATCTTTGGCTTTTTCTGTGATTCTCGTCTTTATAGGGAAATCATATTTTGATAAGCATATTTTAAAGATAGCAGAACATTTTTAATATGGAAGATAATATAGCTGTAAGCTTAAAAAACATAAATAAGAAGTTTGTAATTCCTGTTAATGGGAAGAAGGATACTTTGCAGGAGAGATTTGTAAATCCCTTTCATAGAACAAAGTACATAGAATTTCAAGCTCTTAAGGATCTTTCTTTTGATGTTAAGAAGAATGAATTTTTTAGTGTGATAGGACCAAATGGAGCAGGGAAGTCTACACTTCTTAAGATTGTATCTGGGATATATATTCCAGACAGTGGGCAGGTTGTTGTGAATGGGAAGCTTGTTCCATTTTTAGAGCTTGGAGTAGGTTTTAATCCTGAGCTTACAGCTAAGGAGAATGTGTATTTGAATGGTACTATACTTGGTTTGACTAAGAAGGAGATAGATGAGTATATTGATGAGATTTTTGAATTTGCAGAGCTTAAGGAGTTTGCAAATCTCTCTGTTAAGAATTTTTCTTCAGGAATGGCTGTAAGATTAGCTTTTTCAATTGCTATTAAAGTGAAATCTGATATTTTGGTGCTTGATGAGGTGTTAGCTGTAGGAGATGGAGAGTTTCAGAAGAAGTGTTTTAACTATTTTGACAGTATAGTAGGGAGGAAGACCATTCTTTTTGTTTCTCACGGATTGGAAGCTGTTAAGAAGTATTCTGATAGGGTGTTGTGGCTTAAAGAGGATAAGACATATGAGATAGGGGATCCTGTTGAAATGGTTGATAAATATAGTAAAACATTTTGATATTCCAGTGTATGAATGTATTTGAATTGTGTAAAAGAATAGTAAAGAGATTACCGATATATTTTTCCCAATTTATAACTCTTCTTAGAAAAGAGGGCGTTATAGAGACATTTAAGAGGGTTTACAAGAAGGTAGTTAGGTTTGTTAAGAGTAGGGGGGATTCTTCTAGACTTTTAAATATTTCATATGGAGAATGGATGATGAATGTGGAAGGGAAGTATCTCAATGAGAAGAGTATGAGGAGAGATTTAGAGGGACTGAAATACAAGCCAAAATTTAGTGTTATATTTCCTGTATGGAATAAGAGTAAAAGGATGTTAGAAGATGCTCTTAATTCGATTGTGAATCAGGTTTATGATAATTGGGAGATTTGCATTTCAGATGGTTCTTCTAAGGATGTTGAGAGAACGAGGGATTTTTTGCGTGAATTTGAGAGGGAACATGGTAATAGGGTTAAGTTTTCTACTATAGATGTTAAGGGGATAAATATAATAGAGAATTCAAATAATGCGATATCTATGGCAGATGGTGATTTTCTTGTCTTTATGGATTGTGATGATGAGATATCTCCTAATTGCCTTTTGGAATTAGCAAAGAGTATTAATGTAAATAGGGATGTAGAGTTTTTGTATAGTGATTTTGATAAAATTGATATTGATGGAAAGAGGTTTGATCCTTCTTTTTGGCCAGATTGGTCACCACATACTCTTACATCACAGATGTATACAACACATATTACTTGTTACAAGAGAGAGGTTGTAGAAGAGTTAGGAAGGTTAGTGAAGGGGACTGAAGGTGCTCAGGATTGGGATTTGGTACTTAGGTATGTTACTAGAGGGAAGTGGAATGTAATGCATATTTCAAAAATTCTTTATCATTGGAGGGTGTATCCTGGGTCTACTGCACTTGCGAATAGCGGAGCTAAGGATTGGGCATATGAGAATCAGAAGCATGTTTTAGAGAGGTATTTGAAGAGGAGAAAGTTGAAAGGAGATGTTCTTGAAGGTCCTTTTGAAGGAAGTTGGAGAGTAAAATTTGATATTGTTGATAATCCAAAGGTTAGTATAGTTATTGCTACGAAGGATAAGGTTGAGTATTTGAAGAGGGCTGTAAAGAGTATTGAGGCACATACGAAGTATCATAATTATGAGATTGTTGTAGTAGATAACAGGAGTGAGGAGGAGAGTACTAAGGATTATTTTGTGGAGTTATCAAGGAAGAAGAATGTGAAGATACTTAAATATGAGAAGGCTTTTCATTTTGGTAAATTATATAATTGGGCTAGTAAGCAGATAGATGGAGACTATATGCTCATACTTAACAATGATGTTAAGGTTTTGAATGATGGGTGGTTGGAAGCTATGTTGGAGTGGTGTCAATTGCCTGAGGTTGGTAGTGTAGGAGCTAAGTTGTATTATCCTGATGGAAAGATACAGCATGCTGGTGTAATAGTGGGAGCTGGTGGTGCTGCTGCTCATTCTCATAGGTTAATGGATGGAGATAGTTTTGGATATAATGGAGCTTTGGGAAATATTAGGAATTATCTTGCTTTAACAGGAGCTTGTTTAATGGTAAAGAGAAAAGTATTTTTAAATATGAAAGGTTTTGATGAGAGGTTTGATCCTGCATATCAGGATGTTGATTTTGGTATTAGGCTGTATGAGAAAGGTTTGTATAATGTATATACTCCTTATGCACAGTTAATTCATTATGAATCTGTTACTAGACTTGATAGTAAGAACAAGGATATACTGGAGAGCGATGTAGTTAATGCAGAGAAGTTAAGGAAGAGATGGCCACAGTATATAGAGTATATGGGTGGAAGAGATCCATTCTTTAATGATAATTTATCGTATGCACATGAAGATTTTAGAATAAGGATAAAGTAAGACCTTATTCCCTGTCATATATTTTGATTCCATATAGTGGAAAATCTTTTTTAAGTTTTACACAAGAATAAGAAGATAGATCTTTATATGTGATAATGTACTTTACATTAAGCTCTTGCCATTTTTCATTACAAGGGCTGATATTAATTTCCAAAGCATCAGGGTAAAGTAAGCGGATGTATTCTTCGCCATCTTCATACTCCGATATATTAATATGTGCGTATCTATTGTAAACATCCATATATTTTCCATCTTCATCCAGCACATTCCATATTTTAAATTGAGGATAGAAGTGTATTCCGTTTATAATACTTGCGTTATTAGCCAATGCGTATTGGGCAAGGTAGTTATTATCATATGCAATCCATTTTGAATCATCTTGTTCACTTACTTCTCGGATATATTTTGCCAAATCAGTATTTATTAGTATATCCAATCCTTTGTACAAAGGATTAATAAAGGCAGTTGATGCTAAGCTAAAACACAAAAATGCAATCATAAAAACTTTAGGAAATCCTTTAAGCAATAAATAAACCAAGCATACTGAAAAAACAGTAGCTAACAAGATTTTCCCATTAAAACTCACTAGGGTAGGTGATCTGAAAAAATCAGGAGAAATATTGTATAGGTTCTTTCCTACTTTGAATGTTAAGAAACCATATCCTAAAGAAAGGACAGCTATCATCACTTTATCCACCAGTGACCCATTCGATTTGTATATCTTGTGCCTTGATAGAACATAAAACATAAGTATGTAACTTCCATAGCCCAAGCCGATAAATGACCTCGTGGGAGGAATAAGGTACAGGAAGGAATACTTCGATATGAAATCTGGAAGTGGTACAAATAACCAAATCATAAAGAACATAATTACAAAAGATAGGCATATCGCAATCCAATCCATTTTCTTATTCGATTTTTTTAACTGTATATTTTTGTAAATTACCCAAATGATGATAGGAGGAAATAAAAGAAAAAAGTTAGAAGATTCACTTTGATTTCCAAAAGGAGCAGAATTTGAGTCTTTTTGCAATAGAATATTGTAAAATCCATCAAACAATTGATTAAAATCACCGCCTCCTGCACTAATAAATCTTGTCCCTGGATACACCGTATTCATAGTAATATTAATCACATCCTCAAACTGTAAATAGTAAAGTACTAATATTGCCAATGATAGGATAACAGCAGAAACCAATACTGGAATAAGAGTTTTTAACCTCTTTTTTATGTTTTTCCAATCAGAAATTACAAAACCAACAGCTATTGCAATCGCTATATATGCCATTGCAACTTGAAAAGGAGGGTAGAGGAGCAGGGCAAAAGCAACAATGGAGTATGATAACCCTAATCCATACAAAACAGCCTTCAATTTTGTATCGGAAGTAAGAACTTTGAGAAAGAAGAATATTCCAAATGATAGCCATGTTATCATCGTTACCTGATTCCACCATTGAAAAAATGGCACAAACAAAAATATTAAAGATCCAATTATTGATAGGAAAAGATTCTTTTTTGTAATTACCAAAAGTAACAAATATGTCGATACGAGAAGGAGAACAAAATCAGCCCACCAAGCAAAGCTATATGTGAAGTTTGTATCATTAGAAAAATAGAAAGGGACATATGATGGTCTAAAAATTGCAAAAAAATTCCTTGATGGAAGATTTTGCGTTCCTAAATTAGCACCTTCCCCCATATCAGTATTAACAACTTTTTCATTATTTATATCTTGAGAAACAATGGTTGGAATTACTACCAAGTACTGATCGCTCCTTATGGCTCTTGGTGTACCAATCAATACATTTGGATCATCAGAAATAGATTTAGATAATGGTATGTTGTACATACCAACTGAAGAACCATTTAAATTAAGAAATGAAAATATTAGCAGGAACAAGATTAACACAATTGGATATATCCAGTATTTTACAATATTCATATTATGCATATACAACAATCATAAGGTATCGATTTTATTATCACATATTTTTAAGGATTATGGTAATATTTATCTAATATGAAGGTATCTATAATAACAACAAACTACAATACAGATAAATACTTAGAACAAACAATAAAAAGTGTTTTAAGTCAAAAAGGAGATTTTGAGTTAGAGTATATCATCACAGATGGCGGTTCTAGTGATAATAGCCTAGATATTATAAAAAAATATGATAAAGAAGTAAGAAGTGGAAAATGGGGTAAAAATGTTGAGTTCAAATACTTATCTGAAAAAGATAAAGGACAATCAGATGGTATAAACAAAGGACTTAAAATTGCTACTGGAGATATAGTTTCATTTCTTAATGCTGACGATCTTTATATTGAATATACATTGAAAATAGTAACCGAATATTTCAAAGCACATACTGATTGTATGTGGCTAACTGGGTACTGTAGAATCATAGATGAAAATGGAAAAGAAATCAGAAAATATATTACAAACTATAAAAATAGGAAATTAAGAAACTTTAGTCTTAAGAAATTACTAATTGAAAATCCAATCTCACAGCCTGCAACATTTTGGAAGAAAGATTTACATAAAGAATTTGGTTATATTGATGAAAGCCTTCATTATGCTATGGATCAAGATCTATGGGCTAGGTTTGCAAGTAAATATAAGCTACACCTAATTCCAAAATATTTGGCTGAATTTAGATTTACATCTGAAACAAAAACTGGATCTAGTATTGAAAAAACATTAAAAGAATCCCAATATATTGCTAAAAGATACACAGACAGCAAGTCACTGCTATTTCTTCAATCTATTAGTAATTTTAAAAGAATAATTAACTACAAATATTTTTCAAAAATCTTCAGAAACTAATACTTCTTTTTTGCTATTTCCCTAACAACCTTAGTTATTTCTTTTTCTAGTTTATCCATTCTTTCCACTTGTTTAAAGTTGAAATAGAAGAGCAATACAATAGATAGATATACCAAAACATCTATACCTCTTCCAACACCGAATATACTACCCATACTATCCATTATCTCTTTTGGCAACCATATGATTACTAATGCTATTCCCCAAAATAGCACCCAGAACATTATTCTAGTTAAAGAGGCTCTATCTTTTAATATTTTTCGTATTAATTGGGAAAAGATTATTAATATTATTATTGTAGCTATTATTTGTATTACCATTATCCTCTTATTTTAGAACTTATTAATTTATATGCAATGTTTATGCTATTAGATATACTCTGTCCCTTAGACATTGAGTATTTTGTATATCGTATTGTTACGGGAACTTCTGTATATTTAAGATTCAATATCTTTATCTTATCTAATATCTCTGAAGCATGTTCAAACCTATCATGTTGAATATTTAGCTTCTTAGCAGTATCAGCAGTCATTACCCTTATACCATTGTGTACATCTGTCAACCATATATGTGAGAATAGGAATGTAAAAAGTATTCCACCTTTAAGAAGTATTCTCTTTTTTAATGGAATCTTATTCTTCTTTAAGAATCTAGAACCTAACACAATATCATAATTTCCATCTACTAATGTATTTAACATTGGTTGTATATCCTTAGGATCATGCTGACCATCTGAATCAAAATGTACTATGTATTTAGCTCCTTTATCTATTGCTATTTCCATTGCTGTTTGCAACGCTGCTCCCTGTCCTCTGTTTATTACATGTTTTGCTATTATTGCATTAGTACTGTTTTTTACTAATTCATATCCATTATCTTTACTACCATCATCTACAACTACTATATTGTAATATCCTTGATCATTGAGAGATTTAATTACCTTAAGTATCATTTTCTCTTCATTGTAGAGAGGAATTGTTATATATACTTGAGAAGCATTCATAATTGCCCAATTATACATTAATAATTCACCTAGTGGAATTAATGTACTTTTATGGTAATATTACTAAGATAATTTTAAGAATCTTTCTATGGAAAAGAAACCAAAAGCCCTAATAACTGGGATTACTGGGCAGGACGGCTCTTATTTAGCTGAATTTCTTTTAAGCAAGGGATATGATGTACACGGCCTTATTAGAAGATCAAGTAGCTTCAATACTTGGAGAATTGATCATCTATATAAAGATGTTCATCAGCCAGATGGATTTCATCTTCATTATGGAGATTTAACTGATAGTGTCAGTATTATTAGCTTAGTAAAAGAGATACAACCTGATGAAATATATAATTTGGCAGCTCAAAGTCATGTAAAAGTGAGTTTTGAAACTCCAGAATATACCGCAAATGCCGACGGTCTTGGTATCTTAAGAATATTAGAAGCTATTAGATTACTTGGAATGATAGATAAAATAAAACTGTACCAAGCCTCTACTTCTGAACTATTTGGATTAGTTCAAGAAACGCCTCAGACAGAAAAAACTCCATTTTATCCACGAAGTCCATACGGGGTAGCAAAACTGTACGCTTACTGGATGGTAAAAAATTATAGGGAAGCATATGATATGTTTGCTTGTAATGGAATTCTTTTTAATCACGAATCTCCCAGAAGAGGGCAGACATTTGTAACTAGAAAAATTACAATGGCTTTATGCAATATAAAAATGGGAAAGCAGGAAAAATTATACCTTGGCAATATGGATGCTAAAAGAGATTGGGGATATGCAAAAGAATATGTTGAAAGTATGTGGCTTATGCTCCAGCAAGATAAACCAGATGACTATGTAGTAGCCACTGGAGAAACACATACTGTACGAGAATTTGTAGAGGAGTCATGCAAAGTATTGGATATGGATATCGAGTGGAAAGGAAAAGGTGTTGATGAAAAAGGTATCGATAAGAAAACAGGAAAAACCATTATTGAGATAGATCCTATGTATTTCAGACCTACAGAAGTTGAATTATTGCTTGGAGATGCTACTAAGGCCAAGAAGAAGCTAGGTTGGGAACCAAAAACAAAATTTAAGGATCTTGTAAAAATTATGGTTGAGTCTGACTTAGAATTAATTAAAAGCAATAGGACAATTTACTAAATTAAGCAAAATTACTAAATATGGATAGGATTCCTTTAATTAAGTCTACTTTCTACCACGAAAAGGAAACAAAGGAAAAATTATGCAAATTCATAATGGGAGCCGATTTTCTCAGTATGCGTGAGGAATGTGCAAAATATGAAAAAGCTTTTGCTTCAAAACAGGAAAGAAAGTATGGTGTATATGTTACAAATGGCAGTTCCGCAAATCTTCTACTGATTCAAGCCCTAATAAATATGGGTAAGCTTAAAAAGGGAGATAAGGTTTTTGTTTCTGATTTGACTTGGCCAACTAATGTTATGCCACTAATTCAGCTTGGTTTAGTACCAGTATTCCTTGATGTAGAGTTAGAAACCCTTAATGTTTCCAGCAAAATAGTGAAAGAAGCATACAAGAAATTTCCAGATACCAAATGTCTTTTCATAACTAATGCCTTAGGCTTCTGCTCTGACATTGATTTAATAGAACAATTTTGTAATGAAAATAATATTATCTTCATAGAAGATAACTGTGAGTCTCTAGGATCTGTATACAAAGGGCGAAAGCTTGGTAACTTTGGACTATCTTCTACATTTTCTTTTTTTGTAGGACACCATCTCTCAACTGTAGAGGGAGGTATGGTATGCACGGATGACGAAGAATTATATGAGAATTTAAAGATGTCTAGGTCACATGGCTGGACAAGAAATAATGCTCCGTGGTTTAAGGAAAAAATGAAAAAAGAAAATGATGTAGATGACTTCTATGATATTTACACTTTTTACAATCTTGCATACAACATTAGACCAACAGAAATAAATGGGTTTCTAGGCAATACTCAGATTCAATATTGGGATGAGATTGTTTCAAAAAGGGAAGAAAATTTCAAAATATTTAATGATGCCATTAACAAGAATGAGCATATATTTAGTTTGAATGTTGGGCATATGGATATTGTTTCTAATTTCGGAATGCCTCTGGTATTTATGAGTAAAGAACTATTTGAAGAATACAAAAAGAACTTTACTGATGCTAATGTTGAAATTAGACCAATTATAGCCGGAAATATTGCAAAACAACCTTTCTTAAAAGGACAAACATACCTACAAACAGATTTACATACAACGGAATACATAGCTGACAAAGGGTTCTACTTTGGAAATAATCCAGAAATGAATAAAGAGGATATTGACAGAATTATAAAGCTATTAAGTTAAACAAAGATTAAATGCTTGTAGGAGTTACAGGAGCCAATGGCGTCCTAGGAAAAATCATAACTAAGAAGCTATCTGCCCTAGGCTATGAATATGTCCCATTTTCTGGAGATATTAGAAATATCAATGATGTTGCAAATTGGGTTGATAATAATAATTTTGATTCAGTTATTCACCTAGCTGCAATAGTTCCACCTTCAGAAGTTAAAAATGATTTAATTAAGGCATTTGAAGTTAACTGCATCGGAACAAAGAACTTAGTAGATGCTTTGAATGCTAAATCACAGAAACCATGGCTTTTTTACGCAAGTACTTGTCATGTATATAAATCTAGTAATAAGCCGTTATCTGAAGATGACCCAATTGAACCAATTTCGGAGTATGGATTAACCAAATATGCAGGGGAAGTGTTAATAAGAAAGAATTATGATAATGCCTGTATAGGAAGAATCTTTAGCATATACCATAAGACACAAAAACCCCCATTTCTGTACCCAACTATGTTACAAAGATTACAAAATGAGGATCTTACAAAAGAATTTGAGTTGTATGGAGCTGAAAGTATAAGAGATTTTTCAAATGCAGAAGATGTAGCTGATATAATCATAAAATTAATGGAAAGAAAAGTGGTCGGTACATATAATATAGCCTCTGGGAATGGAGTTAAAATTAGAGATTTTGTACAAAGTCTTACTGATATTCCATTAAAAATAAAAGATATGGGTGGACAGGATACACTTGTCGCTGATGTAAACAAATTAAATAAATTACTAAACAATGAAAAAGAAGAACATACGTAAGGAGGAATCTGAGGTTACAATAGTAATTCCTACATTTAATAGGTCAGATTATGTACAAAAGGCAATAGATTCTGCTTTGAATCAGACCTATCCGTGTCAGGTCATCGTCTGTGATCATGGGAGTTCCGATAATACTCCAGAAGTTATGAAAAGATATGGAAGTAAGATTCTGTATGTAAGAAAAGAGGAAGACTTAGGCCCACATTTTTGCTGGCTTGATGGGGTTCTTCATTCTAAAACAAAGTATGTTAAGTTATTGTACGATGATGATTGGATAGAGCCTGCATTCATTGAAAAAACACTTGCCTTAATGCAAGATGATGTGAGTTGTGTAATAACTAATGCTAATATTTGTTTTGAAGAGGAAGGGAAAGTACAAAAGTCTGCATTTTTTAATAAAACTGGAATATTTAATAACTTTCTCATTAAACAGGAATTACTATTATTTGGAGGTGTAATATCTCCTTCTTGTGTACTCTTTAGAAGAGATGAATTAATTGATGGAATATATCAAGGGAAGTTGCCAATAAAAGGAGGAACTTACTACCATGGGGTAGGGCCGGATATGTTTGTAATGCTCATTGGTTTTTTGAGGTATCCTAAGATTGGTTTTGTAAATGAATATTTAGCAAATTTCAGAGCACATAATAAATCAATAACTATAAGTGCGGGAAAAGAAGAGGCATCAAAAAAACAAATGGCTGATGCATATATGAATGTTATACGATTCTATTCTTTTCTAAGAACATTCCCAATATTTAAGGTACTGTATTATTTAAGTCCTACTAGGATTCTAGGAATAATATTAAGGAAGAATTTTTCGAGATTAAAACGAATTAGAGATATATTTATTAGGTAATATTAGAAGCAGAAACAAATGAAGAACCAAATAAATTTTATAAAGTCAAAATGGGCATATATTTTGTTTGCATTTGTTTCTTTTTTTTACTTAACATTCCCTATGATAATTACCTTTGATAGTGCCCATTATATGGGTTATGTTGAGATTCTTGAAAGAAAATTACCATTCTCCACCTGGGACATTGTTAGAGGACCAGTTTTTCCCATCTTAATACACTTAAGCAATTTATTTTTAGGCAAAACCTCAAATGGCATTGTTCTATTCAGTTTTATCTTCTATATAATAATGCTTTTTGTTTCCATAAAAATAATTAAGGAGTTCTCCCATAATAATAAGAAAATACAAGCTATCTTAATGGTATTATTTTTGTTTTTGGTTATATTTAACATTATCGTCTTCGGATACTATCACACTCTTTTAACTGAATTTGTTGCAATGACAGTTAGCATAGTATCCTGTTATTTATCTTGGAAACTTCTGATAATGACCATAAAAGGAGACAGAAAGCATTACTTCCTTTTTATGCTCTATTTTGTTGTTATGGTCCCTTTTTCGTGGTTCCTCAAACAGCCATATGTTTCTATTACACTATTTCCTTTGGTAATCTCAACCATAATTAGTTTGTTTACTTCTAAACCAATAAAAAGAGTTATTCCACATTTTGCCATTCTCCTTTTATCGATAGTATCTTTATTCTTAGGCATTTTTGCATGGAATAAAATTTTAGAAAGTAAGGGGTTAGAAACAGATACATCAAGATCTTCTTTTAATATTCTTGGACAAAGTCTAATAAACCCATTGGAAAATTATGAAGTACTTAAAGATCCGGATAATGAATATTTGGATAATGCAAAATTCTTATCAATAGAGGAGAGAAATGTACTTAACGATAATAAAAATAAGTTTAACATTGTGGAGGTTTATGACACCAAAGGAACTCTTATTGATCAAATGCTTATCAAGGTAAAAGAAGATGGCTCTATTTCTAGTGAAAATGCCATAAAATTTATGCTGAAAGCTTTTTTTATACATCCATTAGAAACCTTAAACTCTTACTTTGTTAATTATTTGGGAATTATTAATGCTTATCACACTTGGACTCCAGATTCTGCCCACTATCAGATTGATAAAAATTTCAACCTACTAAATTGCCAAGAGAACTGTGCTATTGCTGTACAGATAGGCCAAGTTAAGACAAATATTTATTATATGCCCAATGAATTATTTTCTAAGGTAACAAACTATGAACAAATATTGCAAACTCCACCATTATTTAGGTTAAGTCTTAATAAGTTAATAAAATTCAGTATCATTTCCTTTAACTTCTCATTGTTAATACTCCCAGTAATTCTGCTATTTTGCATATTCGAGATTATTTTGGGAAAGATTGGGAAATCTCTAAAAAATAGGAAAATCCTATATTTGATAGTTATATTATTAGGATACAGTTTTTTGCACATATGTGCTCACGCTGCAATAAGCACAGTCATTGACCGATATGCATCACCTGCCTACATAACTACTATATTAGGTTATCTTGGCCTAATTAGCTTATTCTTGTATAATCAGAATCATGCAACCAAAAAGAGCAACTAATTCCCCTGAAAAGATACAACAATGTGATGTTATTATCCCAATTTTCAATGCTCCAGATTGGTTGAAGCTTTGTGTTTATTCACTATTTAATAATACTCCAAAAGATTATTTAGGAACTGTATTCTTACTAGATGACTGCTCAGACGATATAACCAAGAATTGTATCAACAATCTAGAAAAAAAATATCATAAATATGTAAAAGTTATTAATAACAAAAAAAATGTTGGATTTGTAAAAAATGTTAACAATGGATTAAAGCTTTCTTCGTCAAAATATGTCCTATTACTAAATACTGACTGCCTTTTAAGTACAAATACTATACCAAAATTGATTAGCCATATGGAAAAAGACCATAAAATAGGTCTCATTTCCCCCCTTTCTAATAATGCAGCAAATCTAACCTTGAATATGTTTGATGGATTTAATTATACACAAATGGACGCACTGCTGGAGAAAAGATTTAAAGGAAAAATTTTTGATGCCTGCACAATTGTAGGAAACTGCCTAATGATTTCAAGAGATTGCATAGAAAAAGTAGGTTTTCTAGATGAAGCATATGGATTAGGTTATGGTGAAGAAACTGATTATCAATTCAAAGCTATGGAAAAAGGATTTTCTGCAAAAGTAGCAATAGATACATATGTCTTTCATAAAGCAGAAGCATCTTTCGGGATATCCCCTGAAAAAAGTGCAAGAGTAGAAAAAAATAGGAATTTATTTTTTGAGAGGTGGGGAGAAAAATATGAAAAAGAGACAAGAAAATATTCACAAAATGACCCAATACAATTTATAAAGGATAATCTCAAAGATTCTGACTACGAAATCAATGTAGATTCATTGTTTTTTTTGCCACAAGTTACACAAAACGCTGGTGGATGCCATGTTGTTTTTGACATTGTAAATTACATGGCTATAAATGGAAAAAGTGCAAATGTTTTGTATGAGGAAATTTATGATTACCAAGAGATAATGCTATTTAATCCAATAAAATTCTCAAATGACATACAGCTAAAAACAAAACAGATTATTGCAACTATATGGTTTTCCACACTTAGAATAAGAACTCTGGCCCAAAGATTACATGTTCCAATTATTAACTTAGTCCAAGGTTATGAAAATTATTTTGAGAATGGTCATATTTACAATAGTGTTACACTTACCCATAAAGTTGCTGATTACGATATTGTAATTTCTGAATATCTGAAGTGTAAGCTTTTTGAAATGTTTGATACTGAGGCAAAGTTAATAAAAAATGGAATAAATTGTGATTTGATTTGCAAAAGAGGCTCTTCTCAAAAGGTTAATTCAATAACATTTGTTATGAGAAATAATCAAATGAAAGGAGATTACATCCTTGCCGATATTATCCATATGGTTGATAAGAAGCTTAAAGGATTGACTTTAAATGTAGTATATATGTCAAAGGATATGGAGATACCCTTTGTAAAAAATAATCGACTGCAAAAAATATTAGGACCAATTAGCCGAATGGAAATGATAAATCTTCTTCATAACACTGATATTTATGTTGATGCTTCTGTAAATGAGGGTTTCGGTCTAATTGGCTTGGAATCAATGGCAAGTGGGGCAGTGCCAATAATGTCAAATTCTTTTGGGGTTTTATCATATCTCCAAGATGGGAAAAATGGTTATATAGTAGATAGGGTTAACAATAGTGATGAATATGTAGAAAAGATAAAGTATTTAGTAGATAATCCTACCATTTTTAAAGAATTAAGATCAAAAGGATGGGACACTGCACTATCATTTGATTATGATCAGACTATTAAGCAATATATTGATTATTTAGATGACTATAGCAATAGACAACCAAAAATAAAAAAATACACAATGAGTGAATGGGAAATAATTAGTAAAAGAGATCCTATAAATGTTTATGAAGTACACAAAAAACCAAAGGGACTTCAAATAGTAAAATTTTTGAGCTATTTTATTCCAAATTCACTTAAAGATTCTATGAAAAAGATTATTACATGGGCATACAAAACATATGATCATCCTTAAAACACATATTAGTAAAGTTTATTTAATAATTCTTGTACATTCAGTTCTGAGTTTCCACAATATTTATCATCAATAAATAAAGTCTCCTTAATTTCTTGAAGAAGCCTATTACTTTTTACATCGTAAGCAAAACATTCAAAAATTCTTAGAACATAGTCCTTAGTTATATCCATTTTAAATACATCGTCACCTAATATATTAATTGTATCGTTCATAAATGATAATACTCCTTCAAATATATTGTCTAATTTTTCTGCATTCTTATAATCCTTTTCTGTTAATGGGAGGAACTCTGGTTTTATGGTATCACCTTCCATTCTAAATTTTACAAATTGACCAATTGGAGCTTTTAAAAATGATTCCAATATAAGAGAATATTTATACAAAATATTTAATTCTAACTTCTTACTGCTAGCACCATGATTAAAACAAGAATACACATCACACCCAAGAGATAGAGGCTTCTGATTCTTAGAAACACAAAAGTAGTAACCACTTATTTTCTTATTTAGTAGCTTGGATAGTTCATACTGACATGTCCCAGAATATCCTAAATCTACAATTGAAATCTTTTTATCATCTAAATTTGGAATAAGTGATTTTATATATTTTAGATATGAAAGCCTTTCATTCTGAGCAACATCTAAAATCTCTTCATAATATTTTTTTGCAAGTTTAATAACAGTTTTCTCATCTTTTGGTAAACTTACAATACCATCATCTTCTTCTGCAATTATTATTCCAAATCTGTAATAAAAAAGTTCAAGTAAAGTACCATAATTATATTGAGTAGATAATATTTTCTTAACATCAGAAAATTTGTGAATATTAGGAACAGATAAACTCCTTCTAGATGTTATAAAGTAAAAATCTTTTACACTTTGAAGCTTTTGGTCTGATAATTTGCTTCGAAAAATGTTAAAGTACTTTTGTAAATAGAATGCCTCCCTTGCAGAAAACAAAAGAATTTCATTTTCATCAATATTTTTAGTGAGCCACACAAAGAAATATAAAAATATAGGTCCTAGAATAGAATAACCATAACTGAATAAATCTTTAATGACACCTGTTCTTGTATAATTGTTTAAAGCAAATGGAGAATTGAACATAGATTTATTAGTAACCAATCCGAGCATTACAGAATCATTCACATTTAATGTGTTTTTTAAATTCAAATTATAATTTGAAGCTTCAAGAAGTCTCCCCCCTTTAGCAAGGTAACTACAAGCTCTTCCGGCTTTTACTAATCTATGAATATCAGATGATTCATTATCCCCTACATGGATTATTCTTTTTTTCTTATATTTTTTATAAATAAAATCATACATTGTTCCATCATCTTTTCTTAAACCAACAGCAGATGAAACGAAAAGATCAGAATAGCCGTAATATCCACACCTATTAAGTATTTTTTCCATTTGAGATTTTGTAAGGTAGGTATCACTAACTAATATTATCTCTTTTCCTTCTCGAATGAGTTTCTTGTACATGTCCAAAACATCATATCTAGGTATTATTAATTGTAGCTCTGTTTTAAATTCTAGGTCCTTTATTCTTTCACTTTCTTCTTTACCAATCTTAGCAACAGAAGCAAATTCATCATATATTTCATCAATTGAGCAATCTCCTGAGTATTTCTTCCTTTTTCTCACATTCTCTTCAGAAAGTTTCCTTTTTTTAAGAAAATTATCTATTTTTGTGGTATTTTCCTTATTTATCTTTTCTTGTACCAATGTAAAAACATCATCCGGACTATATACGAATCTAGTTACCAATGTATCGAATATATCAAAAGATACAATATCGAAATTTAATAACTCATTTATAACTGAGTCTTTTGTTCTTGAACTATACTCCTTCAAACCTTTATCCGCTTTATTCAACTTAAATACATTTCCACAATTATCAAAAGTACAAAAACTATAACCATTATGTTTAACAAATTCTGTGAGTCCTCTCTCTAAGGCATAAGCGAGCGTACCATCATCTTCTCCTCCTTCAACCTCAAAATCGCTCCAAGAAAGATTGAACAATTGTTTGATAGCATCGCTTTTTACCCAAAACATACTGCCAGCAGAAAAATCAAGACATTTATCAAGTACATTCATTCCCATTGGTTCATATAAATTTTTAGCAGGACCCATTGCCCCAAGCCAAGTATGAGCCCATAATGGAATATCCTTATATGTATCAGGGAAGACTTCGCCTACATTTTTCTCTTCCATTAGAGAAAAAGTAAACATTACATTTTCTTTTGATCCAAGTAAAGAATCCAACATATACTTTCTCCATTCTTTTTGTTCATAGCCAACTCTCAGTGATTTCTTGGAATGGATATGTAGAATATAATCATATTTTCTAAGCTTTTTTCCAAATAATGCGAACATTGGACCATAATCTCTTCCTCTATTTTTTGACTTTTTAACTTCTACAAAATTAACATTTGTCAATTTTTGAAATTTCCTTTTTACTTTTCTTGTGTTTCCATTTTCTCCAACCGATATGTATAAGTCAAAAATATAAGGAATATTTTTGAGATATTCAAAAAACTCTTCGGATAAATCTTCATAAAATAGATGAAGATGGACTGCAATACTTTTGTTTATAGTAAGCAAGGGGGCAATTGGTATAATTTTGTCATCTTCCAAAATTAAAGCTGAAGATGAATTGGTATATGTAAAAACTTTATTTTTTCCAAAAAGCATCCTCACTAAAAACTGGAACTTTTTTGATGTGTATGCAAGCCTAATTAAAGTTCTTTTATGCTTTTTAACTGGATAAATATTGTATAAACTCTTCACAAGTCTATACACCACCAATCTTGAAAACATCAAAAACCTCTTTTGTACAGATCCTTCAGGAAATAAAAACAAATAAATACCACTAACATAAGATCCAAGAGTCCGTCTTTTTAGTAATCGATTCACTTCCATCTCTAAACTATCTACATTTTGCTGAAGAGAAAAGACATTCAACTGCTCTCTTTCTACGACTTTCTTTAAATTATCTGCTTCTAAATTCTTACTAACTAAAAGTCTCTGAGAGACAGAAACTCCTTCCTCCTCTTCATTTATAAATTTACCTATATTGACTACTTGCTCTTTTTTATCTTGTTTAGAAGTATGCTCGGAAACATGAATTTTATTCAAAATATACTCTTGATTGCGTCTATATATTTCAAATATCTTAGGATTTGTCATTCTCCAATTTATATACTCTTGATTAAGCATAAGATCCCACGGCACAAAGTATCCAAATACCATAAAGTTCAAATATAATGGGTCTGCTACTAACTCTTTCTTAATATTACTTTTATTTAATGAATTAAAACTCATAAAGGAAAATGGCATATTATCACTAAGCAAATATACTGTTTTTCCAAGCATCATTGCATCAAAAGCGATATTTGACACCGAAGTTAAAACTCTTTTACACTGTGCAACCCAATATATTGCCTTGTTTGATCTATCAATACTCCAAGAAGGATTTCCTAAGCTTCTTTCCAACTGAGGATGACATCTAATTGATACATCTTCAGGTTTAAATAATTCATCAACTTTTTTAAAAGTCTTGTCCAATTTCTCATTTGAATATATTTCAAAGAAAAAATCATCCTTAAATGGGGGAGATATCCCTAATTCATACTGTGGAAGTTTGCTAAATTCATTAATTAGAGACCAATCTTCTGAGGATAAAAACATCTGAAGAAGTTCTTCTCTAGAAAATATTTTTAACTCATTTCTTTCTGCAAATGCAAGAAATTCTCTATAAAGATTTTCACAATACTTTTTACTAAATTTATTCTCAAATTGAAAATATGATAATGTTATTTTATAATTTCTTCTGTAGATTAAATTTCTTATTGGAGAAATTTCCTGTTGTATAATTTTTATATTTCTATCCTTTGATATTTTCTCTAGACTTGGATTCCAATACCATGTAAGTATTGCATCTACTTTTCTTCCATAATCTTTTTCTATCTTATCTAGTTTACTATTTATTATAGATATATATTTTTCATTTACATGAGACATAAAATATACCTGATCTTCGAAACTTACCTTTTTTCCATCATTGATGTCTAATGTCTCATCATTACTAATTGAATATTTTACAAATGTATTTTTTTCTTCATAAAGAATTCTTTTTTTCTCTTCATCTTCTATTATATCTTTATAGAATTCATCTAGCGGAAAGATATCTTGCTTAAAATAGTCTTCCTGTGCAATTATTGCCATGCCATTATTCACACAATAGTTAGTATACATTTGAAAAACCCAACTCAAATCTGGCTTGTCTTTAAAATAATCGAACAGATCAAAAACTATTGGAACCACCAATTTTTTCTTCATACTCATAACGACACATTATATCACAGGCTCAATATAAATCATTCTAAATTTGAATCCTAATATAGACACTTAAAGATTCCATTCTTTAAATATATTTGGTAAAGTAAAATAAGGTAATAAAAATCTTATTTTAAAATAGTTTACTTAAAAAATATAAACAAAAACTTATCAAATATCGATGAAGCAATAGCTAATGTAGTCCAAGTCACTATTGATATGATTCGGAATCAAGCCTTAGTTAGTGATAAACCGTTCACAATGTCTTTCTCTTCATTACAGGATTTTCAAGCACAATGGTCTAAACATAAAAATATTGAAGTTAGAGATAAAACCTTACTTGACATAGTTAAGACTCCAAGATTAAGTACACAATTTTACTATTTATTTCCAGGATATTGTGATATTTGCAAGAAAGAAACAACTTTCATTCTTGAGCAAACTTGGTCAACAGGAACTGAAGGTTTAGGATGTTCAGAATGTCATTGTAATTCTAGATTAAGAAATATATATGACACAATAATGAAGAATTACAAGAAAGGCAATCAAGTATATATTAGTGAAATGGTCACACCATTTTACGAAAAGCTTAAGACAGAAATTCCTAATCTTACTGGAAGTGAATATTTATCTCCTAGTATTGATAGTGGTTCCATCGTAAATGGCATTCTAAATGAAGACAGTACCAATTTAAGCTTTAAAGATAATAGCTTTGACTTGTATATATCTAATGATGTTTTTGAACATGTGTTTGACTACAAAAAGGCTTTCTCAGAGGCAGCAAGAGTTCTAAAACCAAAAGGTAAAATGATATTTCATGTGCCATTTAATTTAGGCTTAACAAAAACTGTAATACGAGCTAAAAAAGGAAGAAAAGGAAAGATTATCAATATTTTAGAGCCAATATATCATGGTAATCCTTTGTCCGAAGAAGGCTCCTTATGTGTACAAGATTTTGGTTGGGATTTATTTGATATACTGAGAGAATGTGGATTTAAAAAATCCTATGCACTAAGCAAAAATAATATGTACCACGGATATTTAAATGTAACCTCCCTAGTCTTCATTGCAGAAAAGAAGGATATTTCTGTCACTGATTTTAATCTATTCAAACATATTTCGGGCAGTAATTATGATTTCAAAAAGAGAATAAGAAATAAACTAGTATTCAAGGAAAAAGGAAATACCAAACTCATTAACCAAAATAAAGACATCAAAATTATAAGATTCCTTAGTAAATTTATTCCTAAATCTATTAAGAATTTATTAAAAGATACAATCACATGGGCTTATAATTTATATAAACATCCCTAAAATATTCATATGAATAGCAAAATCTGTTCTTAACTTTTATTAATATGTCTGAAAAAATTTTCTTCTTGTTAAAGTCTATTCTAGTAACAGCTCCTCCTGTATAATTAGGATATCTAAATTATACTACATAATTCTATGACTCTCCTCATTACTGGTGGTTGCGGTTTCATAGGTTCTAACTTCATTCGATACTGGCTTTCTAAATATCCCAATGATCACATTATTAATTTAGATAAATTAACATATGCTGGTAATTTAGAAAATCTTAAAGACATTGAAAAAGACAAAAGATATACATTTGTACAAGGAGATATATGTGACAAAGAACTTGTAATGGACATCACTAAGGGAGTAGATATCATTGTACACTTCGCTGCTGAATCACATGTAGATAGAAGCATAGAAGGACCTGAAGTATTTGTTAAAACAAATGTAGAAGGTACACTAACACTACTAGAAGCTGCACTTCAAAATGGAGGTATTAGATTCCATCACATATCTACTGATGAAGTATTTGGAGAATTACCATTAGATAATCCTAATGCCAAATTCAATGAGAACAGTCCATATGCACCAAGAAGTGTATACTCTGCATCAAAAGCATCATCTGATCACCTTGTAAGAGCCTACTATCACACTCATAAACTACCAATAACAATATCAAATTGTTCAAACAACTACGGTCCATATCAATTCCCTGAAAAACTCATACCTCTTGCCATCACACGAGCCATTATGAATCAAGAAATACCAGTATATGGTGAAGGTACTCAAGTAAGAGACTGGATACATGTAGAAGACCACTGTAGAGGAATCGAACTCTGTATTACCAAAGGACAAATAGGGCATACATATCTCTTTGGAGGAAATGGGGAAAAACAAAACATATGGATTGTTAAAAAAATACTAGAATACCTTAACAAACCAGAAACCCTCATAGTACATGTAGGAGACAGGAAAGGACATGACCTTAGATATGCCATAGACTATTCAAAAACTACAAAAGAATTAGGATACAATCCAACCAAATCAATAGACGAATGGTTAAAAGACACAATACAATGGTATGTAGAACACGAACAATGGTGGAAACCTCTAAAACCTAAAGCAGACATACAAGCAGAAAAATACTTAGAGGAAAGAATATAGCTTACAATCACTTACCAAACTTAACTTCAAAAGGAATATGACCATTTCTTCTGGATTCTTAACCCATTGCTTT
>Ga0208825_1000216_pt1 | contig 58024 bp, 62 predicted proteins | sample AD_UKC113_MetaG_FD_184450 | JGI IMG/M metagenome (GOLD analysis project Ga0208825, IMG submission 184450) | Active sludge microbial communities of municipal wastewater-treating anaerobic digesters from Hong Kong - AD_UKC113_MetaG (SPAdes)... | ecosystem: Engineered > Bioreactor > Anaerobic >... | reverse complement strand
ACCTTTATATTTATCGTTATGTTTCGATCATTTCAAAAAATTAAAAACAGAATAACCTCAAATCAAAATTTAGCCTTTGATTTAGCTGCTTAATCTAAAAAAGAAAGTGCCCTTTTGAGACACCCTCTTTTTGCGTTTCAATAGAGGTTATCTATTTGTTTTATTGCAGAGATAAACTCATTTTGTTATCATCCGCTATTTTACGCATGTTTTGTATGGCATAACGCATTCGTCCCAAGGCGGTATTGATACTCACCCCTGTCAACTCTGCTATTTCCTTGAAACTCATATCGCGATAATATCGCATTTCGAGTACTTCTCGTTGCGAATCGGGAAGGTGGCCTACAAGTTTTTTTACGTCGGCAAGTGTTTGGCTTTTCACCATCATGCTTTCGACAGTTTCTTCAGAAAATTTCGGATTATTGAAGAGATCAACTTCGTAGCGATCGTGCGAGACAGTGTTCTCAACTTGCTCCTGCCTGAAATAATCAACAATCAGGTTGTGAGCAATCCGTGTGAGCCAGGCTTTGAATTTTCCTGAATCGGCATATCGCCCTTGCCTGATGGTGGTAATAGCCTTGACAAGCATATCCTGGAAAAGATCATTTGCAACTTCGCGATTGCGTACTGCACACAGGATATATCCATAAAGCGGCTGCTTATAGCGATTGATGAGAATATCAAATGCCCTGTTGTTACCCGTAACATACAACGCTACCAATTGTTCGTCGGTCATTGACAACAATGAATCCATTACTTCATAAATTTAAAATGTTTATGTGCGTAATGTCAATTCAATAGGCAAATGATTTGATGAATGGTGAATGATAATTTATTGTTACTGCAAAGAAAAGAAAAATTTTCCAAATGAGCCAAAAAAATACGATTGAATTTTTGAACGTGAAAAAAAATTCCACAAATAAGATCTGATGTTTACGAAGATTGAGCTTTTTCCAATTCTTGCATGGCTTTAATTGTTTCGTCCATCAGATAATCTAATTCCCATCCAAGTGCTTGAGCACCTCGCAGAATAACTTCTCGCGAACATCCTGCGGCAAACTTTTTATCCTTGAATTTTTTCTTGAGCGATTGTGTAGTCAGATCGAGTGTGCTTTTGCTCGGTCGCATCAATATGGCCGCACCTATCAGACCTGTAAGTTCGTCGACAGCGTAAAGCACTTTCTCCATCGGATGCGAAGGGCGGACGTCTGTTTGTGTAAATCCGTATGCATGCGATACAATTGCTCTGATGATTTGAGGATCGAATCCTTCTTCGGTCAATATTTCGCGTACTTTGATGCAATGTTGTTCGGGAAATTGCTCAAAATCCAAATCGTGAAGCAATCCGACCAAGCCCCAGAAATCCACCTCCCGGTCGTATCCGAGAGTTTGTGCAAAATATCGCATCACGCCCTCAACTGTTTCTGCATGCTGAATGTGAAAGGGCTCACTGTTATATTTTTTGAGCAAATCGAAAGCTTTTTCTCGAGAAATTGACGGATTTAACCGTCCTGAATTGTCTTCAGGCAAATATTCCAATAAGATAATCCCCATGCTGATTTTTTTTGATCTTTTTTGTTTTTGAATATCTTTCTGTAATGATCGGATTCTTCTTTATGGAGGTTAAAACCCAAAATCGTCAATGACGATTTCTTCTGTTTCTTCCTTTTTTACTTCGACTTTATTCTGCACATTTAACCCCTCCACAAAAATAGCCTTAAATGGTATTGCCGGGCATACATACTCGCAGCCTCCGCAGCCCACGCAAATGCTCTGATCGGTTTCGGGAATCGTTAAAACACCCTTGTAGGGAACCATGTGTACAGCTTGTGTGGGACAATGTTCTGAACATGCGCCACAATTTGTTTCGTCGTAATAAACGATGCAATTTTCTTTGATGAATTGCACTTTACCCATTTGGGTTTGGTGCTTTGCATCCACATCAAGCTTAGTGATGGCTCCTGTCGGACACACATCTCCGCAAACCGTACAGTCGTAATTGCAGAAACCATGATCGAAATACATTTTTGGTTGCATCATACCCGATAGTCCATATTCGAGAAAAGCCGGTTTTAATACATGAGAAGGGCATTTGCTGATACAAAGATGACACGATATGCATTTGTCCTGCAAATGTTCGAAACTCAATGCTCCCGGAGGTGCAATGGGTGTCTCTCGTTTGATGTCTTTTTTGGGAAGTAGTTTCCCTGCCGACTCTTGAGCCAAGAGTTTTCCTGCTGCAATTCCGGTAATGAGGGTTGCGGAAAGAAATCTGCGTTTCGAGTCATCTACCGTTTGATTTCCTTTTTGATAATTGTAGGCAATCGAGGGTTCTGCAACTTTTTGTCTTTTTGGGCCAACCGGAGCAAATTTTAGTGCGTTTCGGTTGCAGGTTTCGATGCAGTTGAAGCAAGTAACGCAGCGGCTGTAGTCCACTTGTTTGTTTTTCGAATTTATGCACGATGCTTTGCATTTCATGGTGCATAGCCCGCACGAATTGCAGTTTTCGTCGATGAATTGAATTTTGAATATGGAAAACTTGCCGATAAATCCCAGAACAGTTCCTACCGGACATACCGTATTGCAGTATGTGCGACCGTTTCGCCAAGCCAAAAATCCGATTCCGATAAGCGTCAACAAGGAGATGACGGTTGAAAAAATTCCTAAGCCGTAAATACTTACTTTGTAGAATGTATAGTTCTCGAATTTCGAAAAAATCTCGGCCAAGAGGTTATTTCCGGCCAAATATGCAGGACGGAAAAGGTGTGTAACGATTCGACCATAGGCTCCGTAAGGATCGAGCAATCCGAGCAGGAAAGAGAATCCGAAAACAAACGAAACGATCACCGCACCCAAGATGCTCCATCGGAGAATGGTTTTGGCCTTGCTATAGGAGTAACGTTTTTTTCGTATGAGTTTTTTTGATAACCACGCAACCGTATCCTGATAAATACCCATCGGACAGATGGACGAACAATAAATACGTCCAAATAAAAGCGTCAAACCAACAAGTGCTCCAACGATTGCTATATTGAGAGCGAGTAGTGCAGGAATGAATTGGATGTCGGCCATAAAACTCATTTGTTGAGGTAATATTCCGCCAAAATCCAAAAAATATAACGTTATCAATGAGCAAAGAATGATTGAAACTGTTACTCTGATTTTCTTCAACATGACGATTAATCTTTTTGGATTTCCAAAAATAAATGATTTCCTATCGACAGTCGATTAGAAATAGATTTCTTCATCGACTGTCGGATAAATTCTTTTGAGATAATCTTCTCGAATCAGAATCTTTAAACCCTAATTCTTCTGATATTCAAACTGTCCAAATTCGTTGTTCCGAGTCCGAGAGCCTGAGCATTGGTTATGTGTTTGACGCGCTCGAGAGGCATTTCGCGTACTTGATTGAAAAAGTTAACTGCAGCAGTGTCAACTGCAACGATATTTTGAGAAATAAACTGTCCTTTGGACAGTACCACATCTGCAGGTGATTTGCCTCTGGGGCCACTTGTTTTCATCAATCGATAAGCATCTACGATGTTGAGCACAGGACGCTTTTCGTAGGTACATGCGTCGGCAATGCATTGTTGCAGGTCGTTTGCATGGAAAAATCCTCGATCCCAAACGATGCCCATGTAATTTTTCATCGAAATGGTCATTTGCGCTCCGCCGTGATTTTTCAGAATAGGAACGTTAATCCATTTGTCGCTGTCAACGATTGCTTCGTGTATCTTAGCTGTTTTCAGTTTTTTGCCCTTAGGCAACGAAACGGTTTTGTAATACGATTCCTGATGAGCCGGTACAACCTTAGCCCCTGCGGCTTTGGCCGCTGCTTCTATACCACTGTTGGCGTAGCATTTGCGCCAGTCGTCGCAAGTGTGGTCAAAAACGGTTACTTCTTTGGCTCCGGCATCAAAACATTGCTTAATGATTTCGGCCACGAGTTTGGGGTTAGTGTCAGCAGCCATTTCGGGTGGTTGATCCCATCCGATATTGGGCTTAACACATACTTTATCTCCACGGCTGATGAAGTTCTTCATTCCTCCCAATTCTGCGATTGCTTTGCGGAACATAACTTCGGGTTCGCCACCAATCACGGCAACAAGATCGTATTTGGTGGCAGCATTGGCCGATTCGAAGCCTTGAGTAAGAATACTCATTGCATCCGCTTCTTTCATTGTAGTGAAGGCCGCTCCCGTCAGAGCTATTGCTTTAAGAAAATTCCGTCTATCCATGTTGTTCGTATTTTTGTATTGTTTGGTTATCAGATATGCTTTTATATAAGTTTTTTGTACTCTGAGTTTTCCGATTTTCGGTTTTATTCGGATTTTGCGCCATTTTTCAATTCGTCTTGACTGAAAATGAAAAAATCATATCTCGATTGAAACTCCTCCGAATGCGGTAATTCCCGGCATGGGATATCCGTCGTTGATTTCGTATGATTGATCGAGAAGGTTTTCACCCTTGACAAATAGCTTCATCCATTTTATCACTTGATAATGTGCTCGACAATTCCAGAGAACGAAGCTGTTTTTTCTCATTTCGGGCCGAATATTCGTGTAGAGATTGCCGATATATTGAATGCCTGTAGATATATTCCAGCGTCCGGTTGTGAAATTTCCGCTCATATAAATTTTGTGCTCGGGTGCAGCCAACAATTTGTATTTCATATTCAACAAACTGTAATTGGCCGAAAAATGCAGGTTACGGTTTGCTTCGTAGTGAATATCGAGTTCGACTCCCTTATTTTCCACTTTTCCTGAATTTACGTTGAGTGGTTTTCCTTCAACTACATCTACCTGAATCATATTGCTCCCCCTGATATAAAATAGATTTAGACCAAACGAAAGTTGCTGTCGAGGAAAAGATTGAAGTAGCGAGACTTCGTAGTTCATTAATCGTTCGGGCTTTAAATTGGAATTTTGTGTAGGGAACATATACATTTCGCGAATGGTTGGGTTGCGAAATCCTTTGTTGACAATTGCTTTAACAATAGTTGAAGAAGATGGCGAATAACTTGCCCCCAATTGCGGTATCCACTCCGAACCATTTATTTCATGATGATCGATCCTAAGACCGCCATTGAAAGTAAGTTTTTGATCGAAAACCGCTTGTTGAATATCTATATAACCTGCCATATCATTCAAGCGAACGTCCACGATTTTGAAGTCAGGAGTTATTCCGTCGATATAACGATTGCGGGCCTTGCCTCCGAAACGCTGGAGATCAAATCCCGCCGTGGTTTGGTTTCCTTCCGCAAACGAATAGGACTGCCTGATTGCGAATCCCATCATGTCGTCATTCGAATGAAACAGGTAAGTTTTAGGCTCTGCACCTTCAACGTAGCCATCGTTAATTTTGTGCTCGCCGAAATTATAATAAATTTTCACGACACCGGTGGTATTGACATATTTGTTCTCCACAGTGAAAGAGGCCATCCCGCGCGTAATATCGGCATCATTGTCCTCCATGGGAGTCTGGAGTGTTCCCGGATTTGATGCGTTCGTATTCGAAAGATCAATATTAGCGAAAGCGCGCCAATTATCCGAAAAATCGTATCCCGCTTTGGTTTGGCCACCGGTTTGATCGAACTCCATATTTGGGCGGTGTCCGTCGGTGCGGTTATAACTTAAATCGGCATTGGCAAAAAAACCGTTCTGTCGATAATTTGACGAAATGTTTGCACTAAGTGTATTGTAGCTTCCATACATTGTTTGAACCGAATTGCGGATGCCGTTGTGATTCATTTGTCGAGTAACGATGTTGACTACACCACCCATAGCATTTGATCCGTAAAGTATCGAAGCAGGGCCTCTAATCACTTCCACGCGTTCGGTTGATGAAGAAAGATAGGTATCGGCCAATGGGTGTCCCATGAGTCCCATGAATTGTGGGTGTCCGTCTATCAAAACCAAAACTCCGGATGTAGGTGTTCCTCCGATGCCGCGGATGGTTATGCCTCCCGCTGCCCCCGAAGCTACTCCAAAACCCATCACCCCACGTTGTGTAACAAACAGTCCGGGAACTTCTTCGCTGAGTATAGGTAATAGCGACGGTTGCTTGTGAGCATCGATTTGATTCTTCGATATTACGCTAATGCTCATTGGTGCATTTTGCAAGTTGACTTTCGACATGTTTCCCGTTACGATGATTTCGTCTAATCGGACGCTATCGGCGACTTGCTGAGAGAATGACAAATGAGGTACACTCAGCAATGTGATTATTTGCAGGATCAGCAGGATAGGACGAAAAACAATACGAACTTTCATCACATTATGTCAATTAGTTGCGTTTTTTTAGATTTCCGCAAATAGGGTCGTCCGGGATAAAAAACAGGCCGGTTTTTATACTTACAAAATCCAGGGAAATCTAAAACAATCTTCGTTATACAGACAGTAATCGGCTTTACCATTCACGGCGAAAGTTTTTACCAGCTTGGCTTCATCTTTTAGCAGATCAATCGCATAATTCAATGTGGCTCCCGTTTTCACACGATCTTCCACCAAGAGAATAGTTTTGTTCTTAAATGTGAAATCTATTGGCGAAACGAGTTTTGGACGGTCGTAACGCGGTTTTTGTTGAACATCGCGCAAATTTATTTTTAGAAGTTGAATGTCGATGTTCAGCCGCTGATTGAGCAATGCAGCAGGGATAATGCCGCCGTTGGCAATAGCAACAATCATATCAAACGTTTCGTGAAATTCTATTTCACGAAACCGTTGCATGACTTCATCGAATGATTTTCCTCCGCTCATCTCAGATTTAGCAGTAACGTGTTATCCGACTAAATCTTTTGCATCGATTTCAGCAGCAGGTATCCTCCAAAAAGTTGTATCAGTAATCCGGGAAATCCGATGCGAATGTCCTGTAATGCAACCGAAAGATTACCGTTCATTATCCATTCGATTCCGATACCGACGATTTGATAAGACAAAATAGCAAGAAAAATTCCCAATAATGATACTTGGCGGAAATGTTTGGCTAACAATCCGGCAGCTATAGCCAAGATAATCGACTTAATGATGATGATGGGCAAAACGGTTGAAGGTGGCATTCCGAAAATCAGATTGTTAGCTATAGGCGAAAGAATCGCCGTCAACATTCCGACGTGAATCCCGTACTTATAGGCAGCAATAAGTGTGAAAAAGTAGATTGGAAGCAGAATAAAGCCGCCATTGGGTAACTGATGCGCTAATTGCGGAAAAACTAAATTTCCGACGACAAACAACGAAGCAAGAAGATAGGTTTTTGCGTTGCTTAAGTTGAATGAATAGAGTTTTGCAGTTGTTGTAGCCATGGTTTTACAAATTGTTGAAAATGGTTTGTGAAAATAATGTTTTGTTACAATACATGGGTAACAAAGATACAAATAGTTTCAAATAATCAAACCTGCACTGAAAAAAAGAAAGGTGCTTTTAAGAAAGATTAAAAAAACGTCGTGGTTTTTGTGAAAATACGAGTGTTTGCCGCTAATGGCCGAATTTTCGATTTACAAAGATGAATTTAAAGGTTATGGAATTACAGAAATTTTCCGTTTTTCGAAATAATTCACGTATATTTGCAGACTTACTGATGCGTGAAAAATGGATGGATTATTCTTTTGAGAGAAGAGAAGTTGCGTTGGCGTTAGTTTCATAAAAACGGCAAATACTTAAAAACAACAAAAAATATGAATCAACAATCTGAAAAACAGAACGGAAACGAGCGATTGAAATCGTTGGATGCCCTTCGCGGGTTCGATATGTTTTGGATAATGGGCGCCGAAGAGGTATTCATCTTATTGGGTACGCTCACGGGAGTTCCTGTTTTACAATGGTGGGCTGACCAAATGACGCACGTGGCATGGCACGGGTTTCATGCCTACGATATGATTTTTCCTTTGTTCCTGTTTATTGCCGGAGTTTCTTTCCCTTTTTCGGCACGAAAGCGAATGGCAGCGCAGGGAGGACGGCAAGCACTTACGCGGCACGTTTTTCAGCGCGGATTGCTGCTGGTGCTTATAGGTATCCTTTACAACAACGGGCTGAGTTTCGATTTTGCACATCTTCGCTACGCAAGTGTGTTGGGACGAATAGGATTGGCCTGGATGTTTGCAGCTCTCATTTTTATGAATACGAAAAGTCATCGAACTCGTGCGATTTGGACGGTCTGCATTTTGATTTTCTACTGGTTGATTTTTGTGATTTTCAAGGCGCCCGATTTTGGCGATCCGGATCACTATTCCATGAAGGGAAATATTTCGAGCTATATTGACCGAATGTTGCTTCCGGGACGTTTTTGTTGCTATGAGCTTGGGGATAACGAAGGTATTTTGCCTACCATTTCGGCTGTGGCAACAGGACTGTTGGGTATGCTTACCGGCGAATTTTTGATGAGTTCGGTGAAACCGATGAAGAAAGTAATGTACATGACGATAGCAGCCATTTTGCTGATGATTGTGGGGCAGGTGTGGAATTTGGCTTTCCCTATCAACAAAAATCTGTGGTCGAGTTCATTCGTTTGTTGGGTTGGAGGTTTGAGTATGTTGCTGTTGGCTATTTTTTATCTGATCATCGATGTGTGGAAATATCGGAAATGGGCTACTTTTTTTGTTGTGATCGGCATGAATCCGCTCACCATCTATTTGGCTAATCGCATCATCGGTTGGAACAACGCTACCGAATTTTTCTTTGCCGGAATAGGCGATCTTGTCCCGGCCATGTGGGCGACATTTGTCCATGCAGTGGGATATGTTACAATTGGATGGCTGTTCCTCTACTTTTTGTATAAAAAGAAAATTTTCCTGAAAATATAGTATCTGTTTTAATCCAACAACACCATCTAAATCTATCGAACGGCAGAAGTTGAGACTTTTGTCCGTTCATCTTTTTTGTTCGAAAAACAATTGCATGAGCGAAGCACATTCGTCGGCCAAAATGCCCGAAACAACTTGAGTGCGGGGATGGAGCATACCGGGGGAAACAGTGTGATAGCCGCGTTTTTTGTCCGAGGCGCCGAACACTATTTTTGCGATTTGTGCCCAGCGCAGGGCTCCGGCACACATCGGGCAAGGCTCAACAGTAACATACAAAGTGCAGTCGGTGAGATATTTTCCGCCCATCACCGAAGCAGCTGCGGTGATGGCTTGCATTTCGGCGTGGGCCGTTACATCGTTGAGAGTTTCGGTAAGATTGTGTGCACGCGCAATGATGCGGTTTTTATTCACAATGACCGCACCTATGGGTATTTCGTCTTCGCTGAATGCAAGTTTTGCTTCGGCGAGAGCTTGTCTCATAAAATATTCATCATCCAATATCATTGTGTGTAGTGATGTTAGTGTTATTTTATTTCGTAAATATGGGTTAATCCACTGTTTTTCCGCTTTTCTCTCCGTTCAGCACCGTTATCTCTCTCGTCAGAGTTGTTTGTTAATCTGTCAGCATCGATTCTTTCCCGCCAATCATAATTACGTTTATCGCCTCATCTCGTTTTCACTGAAAAGAGTCGGATAATCCTGATCCATATTTTTGAAAATATGATTTAAAACTGTTTCGCGGAACCAACGTGAACGATTGGTGATTTTATATTTACGTAAATAAAAATCGATCAATTGATATTCGTCGTCATTCAACATAAATTCTGCTTTTTTTGTGCGGAGTTTTGGGTTCGACGATGATTTGAAATGTGCTGACTTGTTCATTTATCAGGATTGATTTTATTGATGAGGCATTATTTGTTGTTTGCCAATACAAAAAAACAAAAAATTTTAACGAAAACGAAGCGCATTAGACTTAAATTTGTATTTTTACGCATAAATTAAAGCATTTCGTATGGCGCAACACAACGAGCTTGGCAAAATGGGTGAAGAAGCCGCTGCCCGACTGATGGTTGAAAAAGGATATGATATTGTCGATCGCAATTGGACGTTTCACGGATACGAAATCGATATTGTTGCAGAAAACGAGGCATTTATCGTGTTTCTGGAGGTGAAAACACGTACTTCAGTGCAGTGGGGCAATCCCGAAGATTTTGTGGGCACTGCGAGACAGCGACGTATGGTAGAGGCTGCCGATCATTACCTGATTGAGCATGCCATTGACAAACCTGCACGGTTCGACATTGTTGGTGTGGTTTGGGATGGTGGAAAATTTGAAATTGAGCACATCGAGGATGCATTTCTTCCTTTTCTGTGATGGCAGCTTGTTTACTCTGATCGGATAGAAAATGAATGTTGAAGATTTGTACGAATTTTGTTTGACAATCAAAGATGTAGAAGCGACTCTGCCATTCGACGATGTGACGCTGGTGATGAAAGTGATGGGAAAAATGTTTGCAATGATTCCATTGGATTCCGACAGGTTGTGCATTACGCTCAAATGCGATCCAAGTAGAGCAATGGCTCTGCGTGAGAAATATCGATGCGTTGAGCCGGCTTATCACATGAACAAAACTTACTGGAATTGCATTTATATAACCGGTGAAATGTCCGATGCAGAAGTGAAAAGCTCGATCTGCCATTCGGTGGAAGAAGTTGTGAAAAAATTACCCAAAAAACAGCAATTAGAATATTATGGATCAACTAAGTAAAGATAGACTCACAGTTCGGCTCAACGAAGTCGATTCTACCAACAGTTATATGAAAGAGCTCGTAGAATCACAGCATCCCGAAGAAGGATCTATAGTGATGGCCGATTATCAGACTGTTGGACGAGGTCAGGCGGGCAACACGTGGATTTCGTCCAAAGGAGACAATCTCCTATTCAGCCTTTTGATTTATCCGCGACAGGTACCGGCCAAAGAGCAGTTTATTATTTCAAAAATGGCTTCACTCGCAATCAAAAACACACTCGACCAGTTTGTCGATGATATACGAATCAAATGGCCGAATGATATTTACTGGAAAGACAAAAAAATTGCAGGAATCCTCATCGAAAGCGATATTCAGGGCGATCAAATCGAGCATAGCATTATCGGTGCAGGCATCAATCTTAATCAGCGAGAATTTCCACCCGAATTACCCAATCCGGTATCGTTGAGACAGATTACCGGAACGGAATATGATCGGGTATATGTTCTCAACACATTTATGCGAGAGTTTTTTCTTTTATATCGCGAATTGCAGCGCGGAGAACAGCAGGTTATCGATGATGAATATATGCTCGATCTGTATCGTGTCAACGGATATCATCCGTTTGAAGATGCCAACGGCCAATTTAGGGCAAAAATCGATCGTATCCTTCCAACCGGTCATCTCGTGCTCAGAACTTTCGAAACGGATGAAGAGCGCGTATATACATTTAAAGAGGTGAAATTTTTGGATGAATGAATTTGAAAAATTTTCAGTATCGAATCGAAAATGAAAAAATATAGCAGAATACTTCTCAAACTAAGCGGAGAATCGTTGGCCGGAGACAAAGAACAGGGAATTGACGAGAAACGGCTCGAAGAATATGCTCGACAGTTGAAAGAAGTCGCACAATCAGGTGTCGAAATCGGTATCGTGATCGGCGGCGGAAATATTTTTAGAGGACTTAGTGGCTCTAAAAAAGGATTTGATCGCATAAAGGGTGATCAGATGGGTATGCTGGCAACGGTAATCAATAGCCTGGCGTTGAGCTCGGCACTTACTTCCATCGGGCAGAATAACAGAGTGTTTACATCGATTCGCATGGAACCTGTCGGCGAACTTTATACCAAATGGAAAGCCATCGAAGCCATGCAGAATGGCGAAATTGCCATTCTTGCCGGCGGGACGGGCAATCCTATTTTTACAACCGACACGGCTTCGGCGTTGCGAGGAATTGAAATCGAAGCCGATGCCATGCTTAAGGGAACGCGCGTGGACGGTGTTTATACGGCTGATCCCGAAAAAGAACCTTCGGCCGTCAAATTCGACCAAATATCGTTTGACGAGATGTATGCTCGTGGATTGAAAGTAATGGATTTGACAGCAACCACATTGTGCAAAGATAACAATCTGCCGGTTGTGGTATTTGATATGGACACTTATGGCAATCTTAAAAAAGTTATCGATGGAGAACCCATCGGGACGGTTGTTTATGTGTGAGTTTGGTGATATTGTTTAAAATATTTTCACTATTTTTGCGGTAAAACATTTAAAATAGAAGAATATGGAAGTTTCCAACATCAAAAAAGACGCCGAAGAAAAAATGCAAATGGCGATTGAGTTTCTCGAGGAGACCTTCTCCAGGATTCGTGCAGGAAGGGCTAATCCTCACATTCTGGACGGTGTTCGTGTGGAATATTACGGAAGCAATGTCCCTCTTTCTAACGTAGCTACTATTACTACGCCCGATGCCAAAACGATTTTGGTGCAGCCTTGGGAAAAATCCATGCTGCGGACTGTGGAAAAAGCAATTATGGATTCGGAGGTAGGCATAACGCCCGAAAACAACGGCGAAGTTATTCGACTCGGAATACCCCCTCTCACCGAAGAGCGACGCAGGCAATTAGTAAAGCAAATCAAACAAGAAGCAGAAGAGTCGAAGATAAGTATCCGCAACGCCCGACGCGAAGCGATTGAAGAGGTGAAAAAAGCCGTGAAGGAAGGGCTTCCCGAAGACGTTGGAAAAGATGCCGAAGCCGATCTTCAAAAACTTCACGACAAATACATCAAGAAAGTGGACGATATGTTTGCCGTCAAAGAGAAAGAAATACTTACTGTTTAAATGATTCTACTTGAGTAAAAAATCGAGTTACACTTTTACCACTGACCGGCCATTGCTGTTGACAGTTTACGTACATGAGCGCCATGAAAGGTATTGTGATTAAAAACACGGGTAATACCTATCTGGTGCGTAGCGATGATGGCGAAGACGTTATATGCAGGGCTAAAGGTAATTTTCGCCTGAAGGGTATTCGCAGTACAAGTCCGATAGTGGTTGGAGATCGGGTGATTTTCGAAAAAAATTCGGAAGGAGGCGCATTTATAACCGAAATAGAAGATCGCAAGAATTATATTATCCGACGAGCTTCAAACTTGTCGAAGCATTCGCACATTCTTGCTGCGAATATCGATCAGGCGGCTTTGTGTATCACAGTTCGAGATCCCGAGACAACAACAATCTTCATCGATCGATTTCTGGTTACTGCCGAAGCTTACCGTGTCCCGGTATTACTTGTTTTCAACAAAGTAGATTTATGCGATAGCTATGATTTGGAATATCTTGATGGACTGGTTCATCTTTATTCCGTCATAGGTTATTCGTCGATATGCGTTTCGGCAATTACGGGAGAAGGATTGAGTGATTTGAGAAGATTAACGAGAGGAAAAATCACTTTGTTGGCAGGGCATTCCGGTGTTGGTAAATCGAGTCTTGTAAATTCATTGATAAACAAGCCGCTGCAGAAAGTGGGGAAAATTTCCGATTATCATCACAAGGGAACTCACACAACTACATTTTCGGAGATGATTGAGTTGGATGGAGGTGGTTTCCTGATAGATACGCCCGGGATCAAAGGTTTTGGAACTGTTGATATGACTACACAAGAAGTGTCGCATTATTTTCCCGAAATATTCAGATTTGCACAACAGTGCCGGTTTTATAATTGTCTTCATCTCAACGAACCGGGCTGTGCCGTATTGAACGCCGTCGAAAATCATTTTATTAGCGAAAGTCGTTATCAATCTTATCTGAATATTTTGGAAGATGTGAATGAAGGAAAATACCGAACTTGACCGAAATGATATACGTTAGCAGTACAGTCATACAGATTATCCAGATCGTTTATTTTTTAACGGTTGCCGGTGTGGTTGTGGTTTTAATCTCCGAAAACCGCAATCCTATAAAATCGGTAGCATGGATTATGGCCGTTGTGTTTTTGCCGGTTGTGGGAATTGTATGGTATGCTATTTTCGGGCAAGACCTCACCAAGAGACGCATTATTTCGAAACGAACGTACAGCAAGTTGAAGAAACGTCCTCTCGACGAGATGCAGATCCTTGCTCAAGTTGCCGTTCCCGAAGAGCATTCCGATCTTATCAACCTCATACAGAAAATGGATTATAATCCTCTGCTGGGTGGCAATGACGTAAAAATTTTTACTTCCGGAAAAGAAAAGTTCGAACATTTACTTGCAGACATAAGTCGGGCAAAAAAACACATTCATGTGGAATACTATGTGCTTTCGGACGATGAAATCGGAAGGCGCCTGCAGGACGCACTTATCCGTAAAGCGAAAGAAGGTCTGGAAATTCGAATAATTTATGATAGTTTTGGATCGAGAAAATCCGATAAAAAATATTACGAACATTTTCGGATGGCAGGTATCGAAACGGAACCGTTTTTAAAGTTGACTCTTCCAAGACTTACTTCGCATGTCAATTACCGAAATCACCGCAAGATGGTCATAATTGACGGACAAATCGGCTACACCGGCGGAATGAATGTTGCCGACCGATATATAAACGGTTTTGCATGGGGCTCGTGGCGCGATACGCATGCACGTATTGAGGGAAAGGGTGTTCAGGGATTGCAATCTGTTTTTCTTCTTGATTGGTATTTTGTTTCTCAAACGCTTATTACTTCGAGAAAATATTTTCCAATGCTCGACGATTTCGGAACCAACACGATGCAAATTGTGAGTAGCGGGCCCATGCGTACGGTGAAAGAAATTCCCAGTGCTATTCTGCAAGCCATTTACGATGCCCGCAAATCGATTTTCATTCAAACTCCTTATTTTCTGCCTACAGAGATGATGATCAATGCATTACAGATTGCAGCAATACGTGGCGTAGATGTACGGCTCATGATGTCTGAACGATCGGATATGTTTTTTGTGCAAATGGCTTCCTATTCTTATGTCAAACAAATGCTGGAGGCGGGTATAAAAGTCTATTTCTACCGGAAGGGATTCTTGCATTCGAAACTAATGATCTTCGATGATTCGCTTACACTTATTGGTTCTGCCAATTTCGATGTAAGAAGTTTTGAACAGAATTTCGAAGTCGAGGCTTTTGTATATAGTTCCGAAACGGGTAATGAAGCGCGAGAAATATTTATCGAAGACCAGCGTGAATGTGTGCAACTATCCATTAAAGAATGGATCAAGCGACCTCGCCGGAAGCGCTTTCTGGAATCGTTACTGCGTTTGTTCGCTCCGTTGTTGTAATTTATTTTTCAAGAATCGAAATATGGAACGTATTTTTATCATTGGATATATGGGCGTGGGAAAAACCACTATCGGAAGATTAATCGGCAAAAAACTTGGGCTGGAATTTATTGATCTGGACGCTTATATTCAAAACAAATATCATACGACAATTCCACATTTGTTTGAGGCTAAAGGTGAAGCCGGATTCAGACAATTAGAAAGAAATTCTTTATTAGAAGTCGCTCAATTCGAAAATATTGTGGTAGCTACGGGTGGGGGAGCACCATGCTTCTTCGATAACATGCAGGTGATGAAGCATGCCGGAAAAACAGTATATATTAAATGCGATCCCGAAGAACTCGCCGAACGATTGTTGGCCTCAAGAACGGTGCGACCGATCATCGAAGGCAAAACGAGGGATGAATTGGTGCCTTTCATTACGCGACATTTATCCGAAAGAGAACCTTTTTATATGCAGTCCGACGTTGTCGTCAACACCGACAAACTTGTCACCAAAGAGCATGTTTCAGTCATGGCTGATCGTATTATTGAAAAACTGAAAGCTTTAACGAAATAATGATGTATGAACCATTTAAAAGCACTTCGTTTTTAGTTCGCGAAATGCTGCAAAAAATAGACAAAACTCGGGCATCGCTCATAATCGGCATCCCAAAAGAGAATCAAATTGTTGAAAAACGACTTGCTTTGACTCCCGAAACTACTGCTTTACTGGTGGAGGCAGGGCATCGTGTTCTCGTCGAAAAAGGAGCGGGACTGACGATCAATTATTCGGATCGATATTATGCAGAGTCGGGGGCTGAAATAGTAGAATCACACAGTGAGGCCTTGCAGGTCGATCTTGTTTTGAAGATAGCACCGCCAACATTAGAAGAAGTAAACATGATGAACCCTCGGTCGGTTGTTTTTTCTTTTTTGCAATTGCATCGATTATCTCTGCCACTTCTCGAATTAATGTCCGAAAAACGGATAAATGCGATAGCTTACGATTTAATTTATGATAATACGGGAGTTTCGCCTTTTGTAACGGCTATTTCCGAAATAGAGGGTGCGACCTCCATCACGTTGGCGGCAGAATTGTTGAGTAATGCACATGGTGGAAAAGGGATATTGATGGGCGGCGTTCCGGGTGTTTCACCTACTGAAGTGATTATAGCCGGAGCGGGTGTGGCAGGAACGGTAGCTGCTCGTGCAGCATTAGCGTTAGGAGCTCAGGTAAAGGTATTTGACGAAGACATAAGCAAGTTGCGTACTATCCAGCATACTTTGGGGAGAACTTTGTTTACATCTACTCTTCAACCCAATGTATTACGAAACACATTTCGTTCGGCAGATGTTGTGATAGGTGCGTTTCAATATGTCAACAAAACGCATTTTTACCGTATCTCTTCCGATTTGATACGTGAAATGAAAACAGGTGCACTGATCATCGACTTGCGTATGGCACAGGGCGGTTGTTTCGAAACCACTGCCGAAGCTTGTTTGCCCGGTTATCCCGTGATTTTCGAAAAATTCGGTGTTCTTCATTTTTGTGAAACGAGTCTTAGTTCGCGCGTGGCACGAACTGCCTCGATCGCGTTGAGTAATATTTTTTCTTCCTTATTTTCGGTGATGGCCGATTTGGGAGGAGTGGATCTGTTTGCTCGATTCGACCGCGGGTTTGCTGCAGGCTTCTATATGTATAATGGTAAAATGACTAATTCTTATGTGGCCAACCAATTTAATCTGCCTGTTAGCGATATCGGATTATTTTTGCCAAGGGATTAAGTTGATGAATGCTTTTTTCGATAGACATCAAATCATTACTGATTCTGATTTAGTCGCATTCGACGCATTGTGAAATAATACCATGTGGCCGAAATCACACCTTTGAAGATCGAAGTCAGAGAGATAGACCACCATACTCCGGCAACTCCCATTCGTGTGGCTAAAAAAATGGCGAGCGGAATGCGCAATGTATTGAATGCGATGCTGATGATTGCAGGAGGATTGGTTTTCCCCAGCCCGTTGAACATCCCCTGAGTTGTGATTTCGAGCATCATGAAGAGTTGAGAAATACCTAAAATAAACAGATACTCTCCACCAGCCTCATAGGCCGCTTTTTCGGGTATAAAAACCGAAAAGATTTCGTTCCCAAAAAACATGAATGCCCAGGTAACTATCAAGCCGAGAGTTCCCATCATTTGGAGCGTATGTTTATAAGCCGTATTCATTCTTTTATTTTGGCCGGCTGCGTAATTTTGTGCTACGAAACTCCCCAAAGCCGTAGAAAATCCCTGCGATGTATTCCAAGTTATTCCTTCGATTTGACCACCGGTTGTTTGACTTGTTACTCCCAAATAACCTCCGTAGATCGAGGCGATTCGTGCCAGATTCATGTTGATAAACGAGAAATAGATATTCATTGCGGCAACCGGGACGCCGAGTTTCAATATATTCAGTGTATAGCGACGATGTAATCTGATAAAAAACGGAAAGTTTCCTAATAATCCATTTTTTCGTTTGAGGTGGAATACAAAGAGCGAAAACACCAGTCCTTGAGAAATGCAGGTAGCCAAAGCTGCTCCGGAAGTCCCCATTTTGGGAAAAGGTCCAACTCCGAAAATAAGAAGAGGATCAAGCAATATATTCAATCCCAATCCGGCAATATTGAAATACATGGGAAGCGTACTGAGCCCCGAACCGACGTAAATCCCCGAGAAATTTAATATTAAAAAAACGAAAGGTAATCCAAACGAAATAATTTTCAGATAACGCGCTGCTTCAGTAGATATATCATCATCTAAGTTAAAAAAAGAAACACTTAAATCGGGGGACAAGAAAAAAATCAATCCGAAAAATATTCCCATTATGATGGCAATGGTGGTAGTGTGTGAGGCGTAGATGGCCGCTTGATCTAATCGTCGAGCTCCTATGGATTGGCCGATTGAAACTTCAGCACTGACTTTGGAGACTAAGGCAACGGAATTCATCATCCACATTATCATTCCAACTGCACCTACGGCGGCTACAGACCGACTGCCCAGCCGTCCGATCCAAATGAGATCTACCATATTATAGGTCATCTGTATAAAACTGATGGCCATCAAAGGCAGTGCCAGCATAAGAAGCTGACGGAATATCTTCCCTTGCGTAAAATCGCGAATCTGTTTGGTGTCTGCTGTACTTAACATTTCGTTTTTTTCACGAAAAAAAGCAACCCTTTAGGGATTGCTTCCTGAATGAGAGCGGAAGACGGGACTCAAACCCGCGACCCTCAGCTTGGAAGGCTAATGCTCTATCGACTGAGCTACTTCCGCATAAATTAATTTATGACATTGTCTTTCACAAACTTAAAAAAATTTAGCTGTGAATTATTTTGTTGTGGGCAGTGATGGATTCGAACCACCGAAGGCTACGCCAGCTGAGTTACAGTCAGCCCCATTTGGCCACTCTGGTAACTGCCCCCTTATATTACGCGATAAACGAATTAGAACTCCCTATTGTTTAAAGCAATCATTTTTAATGCCGTTATGGCAGCTTCATCTCCTTTGTTTCCGTGTCGCCCACCCGCACGATCTTTTGCCTGTTCGAGAGTGGTAGTTGTAAGCAATCCGAATATTACGGGAACATCATATTTGATATTCAATTCGGTTGCTCCCTGCGTAACACTTTGGCAAACGTAAGTGAAGTGGGGTGTTTCGCCCTGAATAACGCAGCCGAGCATGATGAGTGCATCGGGATGAATTTTTTCGATTAGAGTTTTGGCCCCGAAAGTTAATTCGAAACTACCCGGAACCCAATGAATCGATATGTTTTGAGAAGTTACTCCGAATTTTATTAGTGTGTCATAAGCACCTTGAAGCAAATTTTCGGTGATATTGCTATTCCATTCCGAAACAACAATTGCTATTTTTTTGCCTTCTCCGCGCGGTATATTGTTGGGATTATATTCCGATAAGTTATGGAGATCTGTTGCCATTTTCTGTAGAGAAATTATTTCGGGAAAATACGGTTAGTTATTTTTACCACTTGCTTGAAGTTTTGCAGCTTCGATATATTTATCGGCTTCCATACCTTCAGGTGTATTCAGATAACTGTCTTTGATCTTGGTGAATGTTTCGATAGCTTTATCGAATTTCTTGTCATTTAAATAAATTATGCCGATTTTCTTGTAAAAAATCGGACTCAACATTTGATCATCTGCTTTCGCGGCAGCTTTAGAGTAATGAACGATAGCTTCATCCGAATTACCCATATTCACGTAAACGTCGCCGATGGCGCTTTCGATAGCAGGGCTGATGAGTAAATCACCTCCCTTGAATTTTTTCAGATGTTCGAGGGCTTTCTCGTTGTTTCCGAGTCGGCTATAGCATATACCGGCGTAAGCGTGAGCCAAGTCTGCCGTTTTAGTTCCTTTATATTGAGTTATGACAGATTCGAAACCTATAAAATCGTTGCCATTACCAAATAATGCGAGCGAATCCTGTCCGTTCTGGAAATATCTTTCACCTTTGAAAATCGCTGCTTGTGCCTTTAGGTTTTTAGGCTGCATGTATAAATAATTGTAAGCCAAAAAAGCTCCTACGATTACGACAAGTGCTGCTAATCCGATAAGAATCCGCTTTTGATTCTTTTCTAAAAATTGCTCGGACGACGTGAGCTTTTCGTCAATCGTCTCCAGATTTTTTTCCGTTTTGTCTTCGTTATGTTTTTTCGACATACTTATGAATGTTTCAATGTTCAGTTTCGAGTTGCAAAAGTAATAGTTTTTGCACGATAAATAAAATTTAATGGGGAATTTTTGATGGATGTGTGATTCTATCCATTAATCTTTTCGTTATGTTTGCAGTCTAATTTCACGATATGCTATAATTTTTAGAAAGTTCGTTATGAGAAAAAATATTTTGATAGTGTCGATCATGCTCCTGTTGTCGTTTTATTTAAGCGCTCAACAATCGTCTAATTCGATCTTCGCGAATGTTCCTGTAATGAGTGGGCGAGTGGTATTTCAACAATTCATTCCGGCAGACAATTCTCTTTCTGCAGATCAAAAATATTCGCTTTTGACAAAATGGGCGAAAGATAACTATTCGGGCAACCGAATGGTTTCGGGTATTCGTTTCAACGAAAAAGAACGGAATGTTACTGTTAGTGCAAAAACGGAGCTTGTTTTACCGAAATCGACCAAAGAAGGAGAAAGCAAGTTGATGATGAATTATAGGTTCGATGTGGCCGTTACTAACGGAGGTTTAATTCTTACCGTACGTGATATCACATTTCAGAAAATTGCATCGACCAATAACCAATCGACCTCGAAGGTTTACTTGGCCGAAGAAACGATTACCGACGCGTCCATTGCTGCATCGGATGAAGAAAAAGAATTTCGAATTTCAACTCGTAACGAAACGTTAGCCTTTGTCAACAGTTTATACGACACTCTTTTCCAATTTTTTTCGAAGAAATCATAAAGCAATTTTTTTACTTACTTTCAGCTGACCGGTTCGGCTTCGATACTATTTTCCCGAGTTTTAAAGTATTCTCATCCAATTTTATTTCATAAAACGGGTTTTTCGTTTGTTTTTTACTAATTTTGCCAGAATAAAAATCAAAAAGCTTTTGAAAAGTAACTCATCCCGCTTTTAATCAGATGACTGCAGCTGAAAATCGGACCCGAGATTACAGGTTCACTGTCGTTATACCTGTTTACAACGAAGAAGAGAATATCTTCGTTTTAGAAAAAAAAATACGATTATTCCTACAGAAATCTATTTTTTCTACGTGCGTCGTTTTGGTAAACGACGGATCTACCGATAACAGTTTGAATCTGATGAAAGAGATATGCGAGAGAAACGATGACTTTTTTTATCTGAGTCTGGAACGGAATGGCGGACTTAGTGCGGCTCTCAAGGCGGGAATCGATTATACTTTTTCCGACTATTTGGGATATATAGATGCCGATTTGCAAACCGATCCCGATGATTTCAATCTGTTGCTTCCCCACTTGGACACCTATGATATGGTAATAGGTATTCGTGTGAATCGGAAAGATTCTTTTTTTAAAAATTTACAATCAAAAATTGCCAATGGCTTTCGCAGAATGATGACTCATGACGGTGTTTCCGATACAGGATGTCCATTGAAAGTCATGCATACAGATGCTGCAAAAAAAATGCCTCTTTTCAATGGAATGCATCGTTTCTTGCCGGCATTGATTCTTTTGCAAAACGGTAGGGTGAAACAAATTCCTGTTCGTCATTATCCTCGTGTGGCAGGCAAATCGAAATATCATTTATGGAACCGATTGACCGGTCCCTTTATCGACTGTTTTGCGTATAGGTGGATGAAAAAAAGGTACATCAACTATTCTGTGAGAGACAGTAATTTAATTTGATTTATGCAATCTACACCGAGTTGGATTTTTGGGGTCGGATTATTAGCCCAACTACTTTTTTCTGCCCGTGTTCTTTATCAATGGATTGTTACCGAAAAAGCACGAAAAGTGCTTTCTCCGCCGGCGTTTTGGGTGTTGAGCATAATCGGCTCATACCTTCTTTTTATTTATGGGGTGCTTAGAGATGATTTTTCCATTATCCTCGGGCAATTTCTTTCATACTACGTTTATCTGTGGAACCTGAATATGCAGAAACTCTGGGGGAAAATAGCCGGTATAGTCAAAGTCATGCTATTGCTTACCCCTGTCGCAGCGGTTGCATATATGCTTCGTGATCCCTCGTCATTCAATCTTACTTTTTTCCACAACCAAGATGTCCCTTTGTGGTTGCTTATTTTGGGTTCTACCGGTCAGGTCATTTTCTCGTTGCGTTTTGTTTATCAATGGGTTTACGGCCTTATACATCATTGTTCGGTTCTTCCACTCGGATTTTGGATATGGAGTCTGATAGGATCGTTAATCATTATTGTGTATGCTTTTTTTCGACTTGACCCTGTTCTGATACTTGGACAGTCTTTCGGATTCGTCGCTTATATCAGAAATATTATGATTGATGTAAAAAGCAAAAAAATAAGTCGCAATGAAGAATAAATATCTTTATCTTTTTTGGCTGCTTGCATTGTTGCCTATGATGATTGGAAGGGATTTTACTCCCGACAACGAGTTGCGTTATCTCAGTATCGTCGATGAAGCTTTGCGTAACGGGACTCTCTTCGCTTTTACCAATCAAGGAGAGATTTATGCAGACAAGCCGCCTCTGTATTTTTGGTTGATGATGATCGGAAAATTATTGCTGGGCCATCATTACATGTGGTTTTATTCCTTGTTATCCTTTGTTTCGGCGTTGATTACTACGATTGTGATGGATCGATGGCTCAGGAATGAAGGGAGTAATAATCACCAACAGGCCATACTTATGCTGATGACATGCGGATTGTTTGCCGGCCTTTCTTTCTTTATTCGAATGGATATGTTGATGGTAATGTTTATTACCTTGTCTCTTTATACTTTTTATAAAATATATAAGGGCCAAAACAGCAAAATCGATACTTTCCTGTTTCCGCTCTATGTATTTTTAGCGCTTTTTTCCAAAGGTCCGGTGGGCTTGTTGGTGCCGTTGGTTTCGACAACTCTCTTTTTGCTTTATAAAAAGAAAATAAATACTTTTTGGCAATACTGGGGCGGAAAGAGTTTGATAATTTTGCTGGTTTGTTGTGCGATATGGTTTACGGGTGTTTATCTTGAAGGAGGAAGTGCTTATCTAAACAATCTTTTATTCCATCAAACCGTTGGCAGAGGTGTAAATTCTTTTCATCACGAAGAACCTTTTTATTATTATTTTCTCACTATTTGGTACGCATTAGCCCCGTGGTCTTTTCTGTGTATAGGCCTTTTCGTGGTGGCATTGTTAAAGAAGAAAATCGAAACGGAGCTTGAACAGTTTTTCTCGATCATCATTCTCTCGACTTTTATAATGCTTTCTTTCATCAGTTCCAAGCTGGAAGTTTATCTGCTCCCGTTGATGCCTTTTACCATTTTCCTTTCCGTGCTTTTAATCAAAAAATTTGATGTTCGGAATAAATGGATAAGGTTCGCAATAGCGTTGCCCGCCGCAATTTTTGTAGTTGCCTTGCCTGCTATTATTTATGTAAGTCGTTTAGAAGAAACAGCCTTTCTTGGAACTACTTTTGTTTTTGCTGCCGCAGGAATATTAACATTGAGTGGGTTGATTCTTTTGTATCTTTTATATCGCAAAAAAGATACTTATAGGGCTATAACGACAATGTCTGTGGGTATGTTGCTGACCATCTTTGTGGCGGGTTTTTCGATGCCGCAGTTGAACCCTTATTTGGGTTGGCATGACTTGTGTGAAAAAGCTAAAACACTTGCGCACGAAAATCATATCTCCGATTACCAGGTATATGGTATACGGCGCGCAGAAAGCATGGATGTGTATTTAGAAAAAGATATAAAGATAATCGAGAAAGAGGATCTTACCCAAAATACAATTGAAGATAAAATTGTACTGCTTCCTGAAAAAAAATGGAAAAAAGACGCCGATTTGCGTCGAGTTGTCGAAAGCAATGTTCATTATAAAGTAGGAGATTATACAGTAGTCGTTTTTTAAAAATTTCAAAATGAAGATATTGATTACCGGTGCTGCGGGATTTATCGGATCTCATATCGTGAATGCCTTATCTGCAGTGGATCATGAGGTGATAGGCATTGACAACCTCAATTCCTACTACGATGTGAGATTGAAATATGCCCGTTTGCGGAACTCCGGAATAGAGGAGAAAAAAATCGGGGCCAATGAATTTGTGCAAAGCGAAAAGTATCCTTCCTATCGATTCCAACTGTTGGATATTACTGACCGGGAAAGGCTTCAATCGCTTTTTAAGAACGAAAATTTTACGCATGTAATTCATTTGGCTGCTCAGGCGGGAGTAAGGTATTCCCTGGAAAATCCGTACGCCTATATCGATTCCAATATAGTCGGATTTATCAATATTTTGGAAGCCTGCCGGCATTATCCGGTAAATCATCTCGTTTTTGCCAGTTCGAGCAGTGTTTACGGTGCCAATGCCAAAATTCCCTACAGCGAATCGGATAGAACAGATTCGCCGGTAAGTTTGTATGCCGCAACCAAAAAAGCCGACGAGCTAATGGCATTCACCTACAGCCAACTTTATGGAATTCCGGCGACAGGAATTCGTTTTTTCACGGTATATGGGCCTTGGGGGCGTCCCGATATGTCTCCCTCCTTGTTTATGTCGGCAATCTTGTCGGGAAAGCCCATCAAGGTATTCAATCATGGCAACATGGAGCGCGATTTCACCTATATCGACGATATTGTAGAAGGGACTTTAAAGATTATCCCTTCTCCACCTCAACAAGCAATACCACATGCCATTTACAATATGGGTTCCTCCGCTCCGGTGAAATTAACGGATTTTATCGAAACCATTGAAAAAGTGGCCGGCAAACCAGCCATAAAAGAACTGACAGAAATGCAACCGGGAGATGTGATCAGCACGTATGCCGATACTTCACTGCTCGAAAAAGATTTCGGTTACAAACCTTCCACATCGATTGAAACGGGAATCCATCGGTTTTACGAATGGTTTGTGAGATACTACCCATGATAAATTTACGCAGTGAGAATAGGACCTTGCAAGAAAATAGGATTTTATTTCTGCTCCCGCTCATATTTCGAACATGAATTTTGACATTTTCAGATAAATATATTACTTAAAAACTTTGGAAAGTATAATTATTATCACTAATTTTGCGGCCTGATTTGTGGTCAAATATCACCAGAACGATTAAGAAACAACAAAATACGATATAGCAATGGCTAAAATTTGTCAGATTACGGGGAAAAAAGCAATGGTTGGCAATAACGTTGCTCACTCCAACAAGAGGACCAAACGCAAATTCAATGTGAATTTGTTTAAGAAGAAATTTTACTGGGTCGAAGAAGACGCTTGGATTGTACTGAACGTATCGGCTTCAGGCTTGCGCACGATTAACAAAATCGGTTTGGATGCTGCTCTCAAGCAGGCTGCTGCCAAGGGATATCTGAACGCTTAATTTTTATAGGAGACAGAAACAATGGCAAAGAAGGCAAAAGGAAACAGAGTGCAGGTGATTTTGGAATGCACTGAACACAAAGATAGTGGGATGCCCGGTACATCGAGGTATATTACCACAAAAAACAGAAAAAATACGACAGAGAGACTCGAATTGAAAAAATACAATCCGATTCTCAAGAGAGTTACAGTTCATAGAGAAATCAAGTAAAACAGGATTAAACCATGGCAAAAAAAGCAGTCGCCGGATTCCGCGACAAATCTACAACTACGGGACGTACACATACCAAAGTAATCAAAATGGTGAAATCGCCCAAAACAGGAGCTTATACTTTTCACGAAGAAATGATTCCAAACGACAACGTAAAAGATTTTTTCGCGAAATAAGTTTTGTTAAAAATATGTAAAAACTTCCCTGCATTTTCGTGTGGGGAAGTTTTTTATTCGCTATTTTGTAGCTTTGTATCAACAATCTTTTATCGTAAAAAAAGGTTGCAAAAGTAGTATAAATAAAAATCATGGGATTATTTGATATATTTTCAAGAGGGAAAAAAGAGACGCTCGACAAAGGGTTGGAAAAAACGAAAGAAAGTTTTTTTTCGAAACTCAATCGAGCTGTTGTCGGCAAATCGAAAGTGGACGATGCAGTGCTCGATCAACTCGAAGAGATACTGGTAACTTCGGATGTGGGGGTGGATACCACTCTCAAAATTATTGATCGAATTGAAGAACGTGTTGCACGTGATAAATACGTTAATTCGGAAGAACTTACTCGAATTTTGCATGAAGAAATTGCTGCATTGCTCATGGAAAACAATTCGGACGATGTGGACGATTTCTGTGTCCCCGAGGGGAAAAAGCCTTATGTCATTATGGTTGTGGGAGTGAATGGTGTTGGCAAAACAACTACTATCGGCAAACTGGCATATCAGTTCAAGCAACGAGGATTGTCTGTTTATCTGGGAGCCGCCGATACTTTCCGTGCCGCAGCCGTAGAGCAGTTAGTGATTTGGGGCGAAAGGGTAGGCGTGCCCGTCATCAAGCAGAAGATGGGATCGGATCCCGCATCGGTCGCCTTTGACACATTGAATTCGGCCAAGGCTAACAATGCCGATGTGGTGATTATTGATACCGCCGGCCGTTTGCACAACAAAATTAATTTGATGAACGAGTTGACCAAGATTAAAAACGTCATGAGCAAAGTCATTCCCGATGCTCCTCACGAAGTGCTTCTGGTGCTTGACGGTTCAACCGGCCAGAATGCTTTTGAACAGGCAAAACAATTTACTGCAGCTACCGAAGTGAATGCATTGGCAATTACCAAACTCGACGGGACAGCTAAAGGGGGCGTTGTGATCGGTATTTCCGATCAATTCAATATTCCTGTCAAATACATCGGTCTGGGAGAAGGAATGGAAGACTTACAGGTATTTCGTCGCAAAGATTTTGTCGATTCTCTTTTTGGTGAGTAAAAGTTTTTAGCGTTGCATTAAGAGAAGAAAATTTCGAATTCATGATAAAGAACAAAATAGACGTCATCACATTGGGATGTTCCAAAAATCTTGTCGATTCCGAAAGATTGATGCGACAGCTCGTTGCCAATGGTTACACCATCGAACACGATCCTCAGCAGCCGCGTGGCGAAATTGCCGTAATCAACACTTGCGGTTTCATCGGCGATGCCAAAGAGGAGTCCATCGGCGCTATTCTGTCGTTTGCCGAAGCCAAAAAGAAAAATCGGCTTCGAAAACTTTTCGTGATGGGTTGTCTTTCCGAGAGATATCGCAAAGAACTCGAACAGGAAATTCCCGAAGTGGACAAGTTTTACGGAAAATTCGATTGGAACGCGCTAATTTCGGATCTCGGTAAATCTTATCACAATGAGCTTTCGTCAGATCGGTTGATTTCGACACCTCATCATTATGCTTATCTCAAAATATCCGAAGGTTGCGATCGCACATGCAGCTATTGCTCAATCCCTTTGATTACAGGCAAATACAAATCGCGTTCGATCAGCGAAATTGAAGATGAAGTGCGACATTTGGTGGCCGACGGGGTTAAGGAGTTTCAGCTGATTGCTCAGGATTTGACCTATTATGGGCTCGATTTATATCAATCCATGAAGCTGCCCGAGTTGGTCGAAAGAATTTCGGACATAGAAGGCGTGCAGTGGATACGGCTTCATTATGCCTATCCTGCTCATTTCCCGACCGATTTGCTGCGCGTGATGCGCGAACGCGACAACGTGTGCAATTATCTCGATATTGCCCTGCAGCACATCAGCGACCACATGTTGCAGCTGATGCGGCGCAACATTTCCAAACAGCAAACGATTGACCTTATCAAGCTATTTCGTGAAGAAGTTCCCGGGATACATTTACGTACGACCATGATGGTTGGGCATCCCGGCGAAACGCAGGAAGATTTTGAAGAGCTGGTAGATTTTGTGCTACAAACCCGTTTCGAGCGCTTAGGCGCTTTCCCTTATTCGCATGAAGAGGGCACTTATAGCGATCGGCACTATATAGATGATGTTCCAGCCGAAACAAAGCAGCAACGAATGGATGCCTTGATGAACGTTCAGGAAGAGATAGCCCTTTCGGCTAACGAATCGAAAGTGGGAGAAACAATGAAGGTGATTATCGATCATGAGGAGGAAGATTATTTTATCGGACGCACGGAATTTGATTCGCCTGAAGTGGATGGTGAAGTATTGATCGAAAAAACTCAATCCCTGATTATTGGTGAATTCTACAATGTAAAGATTCTATCGGCTTTGCCGTTCGATCTTATGGGAGCTATTTTTTAACTTGAAAACCGGGAAGAAAAATGACAAACGATGATCTTGTTGCGCTTATATCGGAGCATTTGCAATGGCCTTTGACAGATGTTTCGGAGGTTCTCGATTGCACCGTTTCAATCATCGGTGAGAAATTGGCTGAAGGAGCTTCAATTTTTATCGATGCTTTCGGTAAATTCTCGATTTCGAAAAAAAATGAATATATATTCGTCCATTCCAAAACCGGCGAACGTTATCTGATGCCGCCCGAAATCGATCCGGTTTTCGATTCCATAATTGGGGATTATGAATCGTCGGAAGGCTTAAATATCCGGGATCTGGCAGCACTTATTGTTTTGCAAAATAAAACCTCGAATGAGGGTGCATCTAATTTTCTGAACGAATTGTTTTCGATCATTCGATCGACACAACGTGTAGAGATCGATCGATGGGGAACGTTTATGTTGCAGAATGAAAATCAGAGCGATTCGACCGAAGCACTTGTTTTCATCCCCGATAAATCGTTGAAAGATCTGGTAAATAAGCCTTTTGCAAATTTTGAACCGACGTTGCTTAACGAAGGAGTCGAGCCCGATTTGATGACGATTTCGGATTCTGAAGAAAAAAAGGATGAAATTATCTTGCCCGAATCGGTTGAAACCGTTTTGGAGAATCAGGTTATCGAAACGGCAGAGAAAGAAAAGGTTTCTCCGATTTTTGAGCAAGAACAGTCAGGCAATGAAATTGCCAAGTGCACGCCAACCGAAAAATTTGTTTCGGAATCGCTTCATTCAAAGAAATTTGTCAAAAAGAAGAATTTGTTTGTTCCCATAATGGGCGTTGTTGCCGTTGCGGCAGCAATTCTTTTTTTTTTGTGCCGATCGGAAAACGAGAAAAGCAAGAAGTGAAAATTGAGAAACAAATCCCTTCAAACGAAATAACGAAGCCCGCTACTCCGCTTGCGGAGATTAAACCGTTGGATGCCATCGAAAATCAATCTGCCGAAAAACCGGTGAAAGTAATGTTGTCCGCCGGGAAAACCCTCCGCCAATTGGCTCTCGAGCATTTTGGAAGTAAAGAATTCTGGGTTTACATTTATCTCGAAAATCGTGATCGGATCAGCAATCCGAATATTGTCCCTGCAGATATTCAGTTGACACTTCCTCTTGCCTCGAAATACGATTTGAACGCTTCCAACCCTTCTGCCATTGCCAAAGCCAAGAAATTGGGGGAAGAAGTCATTCGCAAGTTTTAAAAACAAACAAGCCTGATGTTTTCGAAAAAACTTCAGGCTTGTCGCTTTTCATCAGGATTTATCTTTTTCTTTTCAATAATTCAGGAATTTCGCTTGGTTCTTTTGCGACCGGAACGCCGGCAGCTTCAAAAGCGGCTATCTTTTCGGCAGCTGTTCCGGCTCCACTCGATATTATGGCGCCGGCATGGCCCATTTGTTTGCCGGGAGGCGCCGATTGTCCTGCAATAAATACTGCAACCGGTTTAGTGATGTGTTCCTTTATATATACAGCAGCTCTCTCCTCCGCATCACCTCCAATTTCACCAATCAAAGCGATGGAGTCGGTTTCGGGATCGTCTTCAAACATTTGCAGCAATTCTTGATAATACAGTCCAACGACGGGATCTCCGCCCACACCGACCGCAGTCGATTGTCCCATTCCGTTAGTCGTCAGATTGTAAACCACTTCGTAGGTAAGCGTACCGCTTCGACTGATGACTCCCGTTCCGCCTTGCTTGAAAATCATTGTCGGCATAATACCAACCAGACTTTTGTCGGGTGAAATCAAGCCGGGACAATTCGGACCGATCAGACTGGCGCCCTTTTCTTTGATGAAACGAAGAGCCGTAACCACGTCCAACGTCGGAACCCCTTCGGTGATGCACACGATGAGTTTGATGCCTGCGTCGGCGGCTTCCATCATTGCATCTTTGGCAAAAGGAGCAGGAACGAAAATTACTGAAGTGTTCGCCCCGGTTTCCCTTACGGCGTCTTTCACCGTATTAAATACGGGAATTCCATCCACATTTTCTCCGGCTTTTCCGGGCGATGTTCCCCCGACAACCCTTGTGCCATAAGCCTTCATTTTAGAAGCGTGAAAACTTCCGTCGCGTCCGGTAATTCCCTGAACAATCAGTCGCGTATTTTTATCGATTAAGATACTCATAAATACTATGTTTTTACTTTTCCGATCTTTAAGAAAGCGGTAAAGTGATATTATTGTTTTTCTGAAAAATGAATAAAAGTATAATATCGCAGAATATTGTTATCGAGCGAGTTCTACTGCTTTTCGGGTAGCTTCGCCCATAGTTTCGGCCACAAAGAAATCCGTGCCTTGCAAAAGTGTCCGACCTTCTTTTTCGTTAGTGCCCGTTAAGCGAATGACGATAGGAATATCGGTAGTGATAATCTTAAAAGCTTCGAGAATGCCGGTCGCAACATCGTCGCAACGGGTAATTCCTCCGAAAATATTAATCAATACCACTTTGACGTTTTTGTCACTAAGAAGCAGTTTCATGGCCTCGATTACCTTTGTGGGATTGGAACTGCCCCCTATATCGAGGAAATTGGCCGGTTTGCCGCCATAAAGCTGAATGATGTCCATAGTGGCCATTGCAAGTCCGGCGCCATTCACCATGCACCCAATATTGCCACCGATGTTTACGTAGCTAAATCCTTTGCTCTTGGCATTCTGTTCCTTTTTCTCGTCTTCGGTCGGTTCGAAAAGCGATGCGATTTGAGGATGACGATAAAGCGCATTATCGTCGAAGGTCATTTTGGCATCGATAGCCATAACATTGCCTTCGTCGGTGAGGACAAGCGGATTGATTTCGGCAAGCGAGGCATCGTTTTCTACGAACAATTTATACAGTTTCCGGAAAATAGGAATAGCCTGTTTCACCTGTTCCATACGGTCGAAAAGTTCGAAAGCGGCTTCGCGCGCCAAATAATCGGGTACACCGACGAGTGGATCGATAATGATTTTGTGAATTTTTTCGGGAGAGGTGCGTGCCACTTCTTCTATATCCATTCCTCCTGCTTTGCTTAGCATGAGTATCGTGGATTTTGAGACCCGATCGACGATGTAACTTACGTAATACTCAGAAGCGATATTTACTGCCTGACCAACGAGAATACGATCGACTTTCAATCCTTTGATGGTCATCCCTAAAATATCGGCTGCATGCTTGCGAAGCTCGTCTTCGTTGTTTGCAAGTTTCACGCCACCGGCTTTGCCTCTTCCCCCGGTGAGTACTTGAGCCTTGACAATGGCTCGAGGCGAACCAATCTCCCTGTAGGCCTTGACGGCTTCATCCACATTTTTGCAGACATAACTTTTATCTACAGGAAGTCCATAAGACGCAAAAATTTCTTTTGCCTGATATTCATGAATTTTCATGGGCTTTTGAATGTAATAATTATTATAATGAAATTTTTAAACTGCGATTTTTAAACAAAGATATTTCTTCTTTTGAAGAAATTCTAAATTTCATGATTTTGTTATACAACGTATATCACTGAAAAATGTTTAAAAAAATGATAATCTTTTGATTTTGTCGGTTTAGTAAGTTTTATGCGATTTTTATGGCTACTTTTGCATAAGTAATCGAGAATAAATTAATTATTGCATGAGTGACGTTTCAGAAATACTTATCCGCCGTCGGAGTATCCGGAAATTTGCCGACGAAAAACTTTCTTCGGAAGAAACCGAATTAATTTTGAGAGCTGCCTTGTTGTCGCCTACTTCTAAGAACAGTCGTTCGTGGGAGTTTGTTGTGATTGAAGATAAAGAAATGCTCGAAAAATTGTCGAAATGCAAACCCAACTCAGCTTCGTTTTTGACAGGGGCAGCATTGGCCGTGGTCGTTTTGGGTAACCCGATATTGAGTGATGTATGGATTGAAGATGCTTCCATCGCTTCTACTTCCATGCTTCTTCAGGCCGAAGATCTCAACATTGGTGCATGTTGGATACAGGTTCGTGAACGAAATTATTCCGAAACAATTACTTCCGCCGATTACATCAATGACTTGTTGAATATTCCAGCACCTTTGGAGCCTCTTTGTATCCTTGCTTTCGGTAGAAAGGAAAAACCTCGCACACCACATGACATTGACGATTTGCCTTGGGAAAAAGTGCATATAGGAAGTTATCGTTCATAAAATTCTTTTTGATTTTGGCAGATGAACTGATTATCATATCGACAAAACAATGAAGATCGTTTTTATCGGATCGGGAAATGTGGCTACTCATTTGGCTATTGCGGCAAAGCAGAAAGGCCATTGCATTTTGCAGGTTTATAGCCGATCTGCTGAAAATGCTCGACTTCTTGCCGAAAAAGTTAACGCTTCATATTCCGATACTCTATCGCAAATCAATCCATCTGCAGACATTTATATTTTTTCGGTAAAGGATGACGCGTTGGATCAGGTATTGGCCGAAATGCCTGAAGCGGAAGGGATTTGGATACACACTGCCGGCAGCATTCCGATGAATATTTTTCGGCCTTATCATGATCGGTATGGCGTATTATATCCGTTGCAGACATTCAGTAAAAAACGTGAAATCGATTTCGAGAAGATTCCGCTGTTTATTGAAGCCAATGATTCAAAAGTTTGCGAGCAACTTCAAGAGTTTGCCTGTGGTTTATCTCCCATTGTACACTATATTGAAAGCGAAAAACGTCGATATCTGCATTTGGCCGCAGTTTTTGCATGCAATTTTGTCAATCACATGTATGCAACGGCTGCCCAATTGCTTGAAAAAAATCAAATTCCTTTTGATGTACTGTTACCGCTCATCGACGAAACAGCAGCCAAAGTCCATCAATTGCATCCGCGTGAAGCACAAACCGGCCCTGCGATTCGTTTTGACGAACAAGTGATGAATGCACACATCGATCTGATAGACGACGCGTTGACCAGAGAACTCTATCGACTCATCAGCCAAAGCATTCATAAATATTCTTCAAGACAATGATAAATTATGATCTTTCGAAAATCAGAGCATTCGTTTTTGACGTCGATGGCGTTTTGTCTCGACAAACTATCGGATTATCCTCCGAAGGCGAACCTTTGCGGACTGTAAATATTCGTGATGGGTATGCTATAAATGTAGCTGTTAAAGCCGGTTTTGGAGTTGCTGTCATAACGGGTGGAAACAGCATGTCAGTCAGAGTTCGCTGTGAGGCGCTGGGCGTGAAAGACATTTATATGCAATCATCCATCAAAATGATTGACTTGGCTGATTATATGGATAGAACGGGATTTCGTCGTGACCAAATTGCATACATTGGCGACGATATTCCCGATTACCACGTAATGATGGAAGTCGGGTTGCCGATAGCACCTGCAGATGCCGATCACGAAATCAAACGAATAGCCAAATACATATCTCCATTCAAGGGTGGTGAGGGTGTTGCCCGCGACGTTATAGAACAGACACTCCGAACACAAGGATTATGGATGAATGATGCGATATTTGGATGGTAAGTATAAAAAAGAAAAGAATTATGATTTGAACGAATTTCAAAGATATTCGTTATAAATTGAAACATTTGTAGGCAATCTACCGGAAAAGTCGATTATTTTTATGGGAAATTGTTATAAATCAAATAGAAGTGCCATCATCGGAAACCGTCCCCGATCGAAGAATTAACATTTAAAAATTGAAATTTAATCTCTATCAATGTATATTTGCAATAGAGTATTGATAAAAAACCAACAATAAATGGCAAAAGTCAAAGGGTACGTCGTGGTAAACACCGAACGCTGCAAGGGATGTAATCTTTGCGTTGTTTCATGCCCCACCGATGTATTGGAACTACAACCTCGCGAAGTGAACAATAAAGGTTACCACTTCGTTTATATGAAAAATCCGGATGAATGTATTGGATGTGCTAATTGTGGACTTGTGTGTCCCGACGGGTGTCTTACCGTATATCGTAAAAAAATTGGATAAATAAGACGCCCATTATCATGAATAAATCGTTTTCGAACGTAGTCAAGTAAAATCAAATTTATGTCTCAAGAAATATCGTTAATGAAGGGTAACGAAGCCATTGCTCACGCGGCTATTCGCTATGGAGTAGATGGCTATTTTGGATATCCCATTACCCCTCAATCCGAAATCATCGAAACTCTCATGGAAGCTGCTCCCTGGAAAACAACAGGTATGGTTGTGTTGCAGGCAGAAAGCGAAACAGCGTCCATAAACATGGTATATGGTGGTGCATCGTGTGGAAAATATGTGATGACTTCATCCTCGAGTCCCGGCATAAGTCTCATGCAGGAAGGCATTTCCTATTTGGCAGGGGCCGAACTCCCTTGTCTCCTTGTCAATGTAGAACGAGGCGGACCCGGTCTTGGAACCATTCAGCCTTCGCAAGCCGATTATTTTCAAACGGTTAAAGGTGGAGGTCACGGCGATTATCGCCTCATAACACTTGCTCCCAATTCGGTGCAGGAAATGGCTGATTTTGTATCTCTTGGTTTCGAGTTGGCTTTCAAATATCGCAATCCCGCCATGATACTGACTGATGGCGTTATTGGTCAGATGATGGAAAAAGTACGTTTGCCCGAATACCGGCGCCGGCGAACCGAACAAGAAATTCGCAAACAGTGTCCTTGGGCAACCCTCGGTAAAACTCCTGACAGAGAACCGAATATCATTACTTCACTTGAGCTTGATCCGGAAATACAAGAACAAAATAATATTCGTTTCCAAAACAAATACAGGGAAGTAGAAAAGAACGAAGTCAGATACGAAGAAATTAAGTGCGATGATGCCGATTATATTTTCGTTGCTTTTGGCTCGGCTTCCCGCATTTGTCAGCGAGCGATCGATCTTGCTCGTGAGGAAGGATACAGAGTGGGCATGATTCGTCCGATTACTCTTTGGCCATATCCCTATGATATTATTAATCGTTATGCCGATAAGGTGAAAGGCTTTCTCACTGTTGAGATGAATGCCGGACAAATGGTCGAAGACGTTCGCTTGGCCGTAAATGGCAAAACAAGGGTCGAATACTTTGGACGCATGGGCGGTATAGTTCCCGGCCCGGATGAAGTGTTAGCGGCTTTAAAGGAAAAAATTATAAACGCATAATTTGCGACGATGACTCCTCGCGTTCACAAAATCTTTTTGATTTTATTCTTAATTGCTTTCGCAGCCACGATTATCATTTATTTTGTCTCCGACAAAAATATGCGATATACCTGGTATGCGGGAGGATCTGCACTAGTGCTCTATTTTTTTTATCGATTTTCTAAACAATAACAATTATGGATGCAAACAATATCATAAGTCCCGAAAATTTGGTTTATGCGAAACCATTATTGATGAATGAAGTTCCAATGCATTACTGCCCGGGATGTTCTCATGGTGTTGTGCACAAACTCATAGCCGAAGTCATACAAGAAATGGGATTACAAGATAAATCTATCGGCATTGCTCCGGTGGGATGTGCCGTCATGGCCTACAAATATCTCGACATTGACTGGCAGGAAGCTGCACATGGGCGTGCTCCGGCACTGGCGACGGCAGTTAAAAGACTTTGCCCCGACAAACTCGTTTTCACCTATCAGGGTGATGGTGATCTTGCAGCAATTGGTACCGGTGAAACCATCCACGCAGCTAATCGTGGTGAAAATATAGCTATCATTTTCATCAATAACGGCATTTATGGGATGACCGGTGGACAGATGGCTCCGACGACTCTCGATCACATGAAAACATCTACCAGTCCCGAAGGCCGTGACGTACACACAACAGGGAATCCGCTAAAGATTCTTGATTTGCTTGCCTTGTTGGATGGGGTGTGTCTGGCAACGCGCCAGAGTGTTCACACGGCTGCAGCTGTGAGAAAAGCCAAAAATAAGATTCGTCTTGCATTTGAAAATTCAATGCAGAATAAAGGACTATCCATTGTCGAAATCGTATCGACATGTAATGCCGGTTGGAAAATGACCCCGGCCGAAGCCAATGATTGGATGGTCGAAAATATGTTTCCCGTTTATCCTCTTGGTGATTTGAAGAATATCTAAACACAAACTAAAAAACATGTTGCAGGAAATTTTAATTTCAGGCTTTGGCGGACAGGGTGTATTGTCTATGGGTAAGATTCTCGCATATTCGGGGATAATGGAAGATAAGGAAGTTTCGTGGATGCCCGCTTATGGTCCCGAACAGCGCGGAGGGACTGCCAACGTAACGGTAATCATTTCCGATCAACCGATTAGTTCGCCGATTGTCAGCCAATTTGATGTGGCAATCGTGCTTAATCAGCCTTCGCTCGACAAATTTGAGGACAAGGTAAAACCCGGGGGTATTCTTATTTACGACGGATACGGTATTCATCAACCTCCCACCCGAAAGGATATCGATGTGTATAAAATCGATGCGATGGACGAATCGATGAAGATGTCGAATACAAAAGTATTTAATATGATCGTTTTGGGCGGATTACTCAAGGTGTCGCCCATGGTGAAACTCGAAAATGTGATGAAAGGCCTAAAAAAATCGCTTCCGGAACGTTATCACAATACCCTTCCACTTAACGAGCAGGCCATTTTGCGAGGCATGGAGATTATTCAGTTGGAAAGAAAAGCAGAATAATTTTCGAGTAATTGTGCTCAAATTGATTATTCTAATCAGAGGCCGGTTTGATTTTTATCAGACCGGCTTCGCTATTTTGATGAGTTGGCGTGATTGCGATAGAAATGCTTTTTGCGTGGCACTTTATTGGTGCTTTCACTGTTTTTCTCGGTTGCTTGCGGTTTGGATGTGGCTGAAGTTGTTTTTACCTTCTTCTTGTTTCTCGATGAACCTTGTTTTCCGCTTTTTCGCTCTTTCGCCGGATTATATTCGGGAGCTGTTCCTATTTCGCTTGGCAATGGAATTTTGTATATGTCTTTTTCAAGAAAACTTTCAATCCGGTGAAAGCGAAACTGTTCTTTTGGCGAAACCAGCGTGATAGCCATTCCTGAATCACCCGCGCGAGCCGTGCGGCCAATGCGGTGCACGTAATCTTCAACTTCGTAGGGAACGTCGTAGTTGATCACCAGCGAGATGTCGTCAATATCGATTCCGCGCGCTACGATATCGGTTGCCACTAAAGTGTTGACGCGTTCGTTTCGAAATTCGTGCATGATATGGTCGCGTTGTGCCTGATCGAGATCGGAATGCATTTCGCCTGCCGACAATCCCATTTTTCGAAGCATTCGGTAAATTTCTTTCACTTTTGACTTTGACCCCGAAAATAGGATCACTTTTTTGGGGTTTTTGGATGCAAACAGGTGTTTGATGATTGCCGGTTTTTGTTCTTCATAACACACATAAGCGGACTGCAGGATGGTTTCGGGTGGACGTGAAATGGCAATGGTGATTTCCTTCGGATTACGCAGGATGGTTTTTGCCATTTGTTGAATTTTGGGCGGCATAGTAGCCGAAAACATGATGGTTTGACGATCTTTTGGCAGCAGTTTTTCGATTTTCATGATATCGTCGTAGAAGCCCATATCGAGCATGCGGTCGGCTTCGTCGAGGATGAAATATTTAACGCCCGAAAAGTCAATTTTATAAAGATTGATGTGTGAAAGCAGTCGGCCGGGAGTAGCAATCACTACATCAGCTCCGCTGACGAGTCCACGTTTCTGGACATCCCATGCATCTCCGTCATTGCCACCGTAAACGGCAACTGACGAAAAAGGCGTAAAATACGAAAAGCCTTCCATCTGTTGATCGATTTGCTGAGCCAGTTCGCGGGTAGGAGCCATGATAATGGCGTTTATCTTATGTTCGTCGTGCGGTTCGGTTTGCAGATTGTTGAGCAGGGGCAGCAAAAAAGCAGCAGTTTTACCTGTGCCTGTTTGTGCGCATGCAATCACATCGCATTTGTCGAGAATCACCGGAATGGCTTGTTCCTGAATGGGTGTAGTTTCTGTAAAATTCATCGCTTCGAGTCCTTGTTGCAGGGCCTCGCACAATGGAAGTTCGGTAAATAACATGCTCTGATTTTTTTTGTTTAGAAAACAAAGTTACGATTATTTCCCGTTTTTTTGATGATCTGGCCGAGTAAAAAACGCACAAGTTGTTTTGCTTTATGGAAAATAGTATTATCTTTGCATCCGCAAATTCGCAGCAAATTGGAGAGATGGCAGAGTGGTCGATCGCGGCGGTCTTGAAAACCGTTGAACTGAGAGGTTCCGGGGGTTCGAATCCCTCTCTCTCCGCAATAAACCTTAATTATCAATTAGTTACAAAAAATACGCACGGTTTTACGCACAGAAAACATGTTTTCAGGGCACTTTTAATTGATTAACAAGATCAGGTTATAACACTATAAGTTATAGTTTTGTTTTAATCATTTATTCGATAGAAACAGTTTGAGGCTATTTGTGGGTGTAACCTATCAAAAAATGACTATGGTTATAAGGTTATTGGTTATATGCCATCAAATCCTTTGCTGTATTAACATCACCATTTTCACTGCATTTTTGCTTTATGATAACAACACTGGCTCTGTGTAATAAAAAAATGCTTGAAAATTAACTTCGTGTCAAAGGCTGACTGCAATTTACATAACTAAATTCTGATACCAGTAGATAATTATCGGAATGTGAAGATTTTGTTTTAGCTCGAGATTGGCCAATGGGGAACAGAGGACAAGGAATAGGAAGGAATGGCTACCACGTTTAGCGAAATCGACGGATGATTGTTTAAAGGATTGTGATTTGTTTGTCGGATGATTTATAATTTTCATATAGTTTGGTGAGCTCTCCGAGCGGATCGAGCCAACCAAAAACTATTTTTTGGGCATTTTCAATAATGTATTTATTTCGTTTGAAAGCAGATTGCGTTGAGTGTCGAAGGGTGGATGGTGCAACGGAAACTATCAATAGTCGTTTTCGGAGGAGAGCTGTTTGATAAATTTCGGGCAGGTTTTTGTACATAGCTCTACCCAATACCATGACGAGCGGCTGACTGCCTTTGATAAGTATCTGAAAGACATCTTTTTCGAGCGGGGAATGGAAACCACCAATGACACAAACTCCTTGACGACGCTGCTCGGAAGCCCAATCGTAACATTTGAGAACGGCACTTGCGGAAATATGCCGGCTGCATAAAAAAGCTGTCTTAGGAAGTTGCAATAAATCGGCATTTCCGAGGTATTGCAGGTGAATGGGTTGGGATTCAGGGATATTCAAAGGAAAATATTTTATATGTTTATCGATAGGTTTTTTTTATGGCGCAAAGAAATAAATGAACCAACAGTTTACTTTGTTTTCTTTGACACAAGATAGTGGCCTTCATTGTATTTGCAACGCAACAAAAAATTTGCATGAAATTAAAATGATAGATAATTACTATAAAACTTAAGCATTTTTCAATTCGAAAGCGAAGAAATAACTAATGGGGTCAGAAGATGCTTCTTTATTTTGAATCCAGGCAGTTTCCATGTGGCTCAGTTTGATTATTTCTTGTGTTCCGGTTTTTTGGAATCTGTCATCAATGGATTGAAGGATGGCTAATTCGTCAGGCGAAAAGAGGGTGAAATCGAATTCTTTGTTTGGAAGGTATTTCTCACCTACTACATCGTCGGAAAAACTTTTATACTCCACTTTCAGAATATTTTTCTTGACGAGATAGTCGAAAATAGCATTGAAATTGTCCGGAACAGGACCCAATGAAATGGCGCAATAAGTTGCTCCGCTTATAGAAACTCCATGTAATTTGAAAAAAGCAAAATCGGCATAAAAAAGCAGTTTGTTGAGTTTGGTTTTCCAAGGGTGCTGGCTGTTGCAGAAGAAAACGATCATTTCGGTGAATTTATCGAAAGAGGGTTTTTGAAAACCGGTAAAACGATTTCGGATGTTGGGTTGAAAGAAATAAGACACGATAGACGAATTGGAATTATCTTTCTCCCTGATCAATTTTTCGGCATTCTCACATGCAGTTTTCATAATATTTTTCGGGAGATCTGCCAGCTTCAGCAATTGGAGAAAATCATCGGGGTTAGCTGCCAATTGGATCAATCGGGCATTGGCTTCTGTGGGTATTTCGCCTGCCTCGTACTGACGATAGGTATTGTCGCCAAAGCCCAACGCCTGCGACATGCGCGTAGCGGATAAATCGTATTGCTCGCGTATGGCTTTGATTTCGTCGGGGAAAGGGATATTATGCTTTTCGCGATACTGGTTGATTACCTGATCGTAATTGAGCTGAGCAAAGGTATCGTCTTCGAATTCCCGACCGGACTCTTCGCAATACCACGTATGGAAACAGACCTCGAAAGTTTCTTTGCGATAAGTCATTTGTCGCTTTTCGCGGTGAATGGTCATCGGCTTTCCGGTTATAGGACTTAACATGGACATAATTGTTTTAATTTTTAAGTTTGAAAGGGATAGGTAATGGAGAATTCTGCTTTGTGAAACGAAATGCAGATAACATTTTGAGTTGTTTTGGTAATTTTGATATATACTTCCACTTTTTTTACCAACTTTCCGAATGAGTACATTGAATACTCACCGATATATTTTTCTTCTTCTTTGTAAAAGTCTTCGGCCTTGAGACTGAGTATGATTTCTTTTCGTTTGTCGGGCGTGATATCCAAATCGAGCAATGCCTGTGCATTTTTTTCTCTGTCTTCAACCATGAGCAAATACACTCCTGAATTTACTCCGACTTTTATTTGTTCGAGAAATTTTTCAATTTCTTTTTTGGTTGCCATTATTATAACGCAAAATTAGTAAAAAAGTTTGGACAATATCCACTAAAAAGTTGGATTTTATTTGAAAATGAATTGAAAATACAACTAATAAATGGAAAATAAAATTTCAGACAACAACAATCCGGTTAAAGGATTCCTCGTTTGGTTTGATTTGCGGGCGCAGATAAATAATCAGGCCTGCAAAGGCAGCAGAGACACCATCTTTGATACAAAAGGCATGCATGGCAGAGGCATTATTCCGTTTCATCTTCTTCGTTATCGTTGTCGGAGAGTTCGCTGCCCATCCGGTATTTGATATCGTAGTTGATAATGAAATCGAGCTCTTCCTCGGTGAAGCCGTAATGCTGTGCCAATACTTTGTCAATTTCATCAATGATAGGTTTAGAAAATCTTGGATAAAATTCTTGATATATTATCTCACCTTTTGTCTTATAGATTGTTTTCTTTAAAATACTGTTTTGATTAATCGAATTCATTAATTCTGAAGTTAAAGGGCTTAATTTATTAATTAAGATATTATCAATTTTAATAAAGAATCTTGAAAAATCTTTTTTCGTTAGGTGATAGCAATCGGAAAAACAAAAATAATACCAAGCAAAAAGGTTACTGTTTAATATTGCAATTAATGAATCTCTGTATTTATAATCTTCAGTAAATATTGATTTTAAAGTTGATGATTTATAATTAATTCCATTTATTGTAAATGATTGAGAAAAATTAATTGCTATTAAATAATAAGCAATCCCTGCATTTCTGTATAGTAGTTCTTTACCTGTAGTTTTGAAATAATCAATTAATGGCACATTATCTTGTTCAACTTTACACCAAATATTTGCATCAAATGTTTTTCCAAATTTTGGAAAAACATCGTATTTTGATATAAAAGAATTTTGAATGTATGAGAACTTTGATATCATTAAATTATTTCTCTCTGAGTTGAACCATCTTATGTAATTACTTGTATATACTTTGGTTTCTTTTCCAATATTGTTGCCTGTATAAATCGTAAATTGACTTCTTACACCTTCGAACAATTTACCAGGATGCCAATCTCCAGCAAGATTAATAAAGTAATTGTTTTTAAAATTGTTTAATAATAAATTTCTTAAATAACTCATTCTTTGAGTAGTTATTGATGCCATTAAAATAATAAATGAAAAATATCCATTTCTTTTTAAAATTGAAACAACTCTTTCCATTATAAATGCAAATAAATTCCCAGATTTTTCAGTTTTAAAATTATTAATTTTATATATATTCGATACTTTTGCATATTCCACATAAGGAGGATTACCGATAATGACGTCGAAGCCGCCTTTGTGTTGAATAATTTCGTAAAATTCAGCCAGCCAGTGGAAGGGTTGATAGGAAGCGAGCCAATCGTCGTAAGCGAGTATTGACCCGGCGGCAGTAGCGGCATATAGACGGTGGTTAAGCTCGTCGTTGAGCAAGGCGAGACGGGAATTTAGATCGGTTTTGGCCCGCTTGAAAGAGAGCATATCATCGCCATTGGTGAGCTGAATGGATTTGAAGCGGCTAAAAGCATTAGACACCTTTTCCATTTCTTCTTCGATACGGGAACGGAATTCCTGATTGGCAAACATATCGCCTTCGACCAGGTCCTTATCGAGTTGCTGATGGGTGGCATATCCGATGAGTGTATTGCCACAACGAATATTGAAATCGATATCGGGGAGAGGGTCTAGCCCGAGATTTTCGTCGCGTCGATCGACATCGACTACTGCCACCATTTTGAGAAAAAGACGCAAGCGGGCAATTTCGGTAGCTTCGTGCATGATATCAACGCCATAAAGATTGCGCAGGATAATGCTTTTGTAAATAAAATATTGAATATTGCTCCGGTATTTGTTGTCGATTTCGGCGAGCTCTTCTTTAAACCAAAAGGGATTTTGCGCATTGAATTCCTGCATGCGCGAGATGCAGATTTCGTAAAGCGGCTCGAGAATATTGAGCGCGGCAAAGAGAAAAGCCCCTGAGCCACAAGTGGGATCAAGTATGGAGACATTTTGCAGCGCTGCATAGAAATGCTTTATGAAGAGGTGGTCGGGGATAGTGTTCAGCACATCTTCGACAAAAGTGCGGATATCGAGATTGTAGGTAATGAAATCATTGATTTGTACGATTTCGCCGTTGCGTATTTTTCGGAGCAAGTCGGCATACCGGAGACGACGTTCAATGGTTTCGCGCCATATTTCGGTAGGCAAGGCATAGGGTTCGGGGGTCGGTTTGTTCCATTCGCTACGTCGCCGGAGCAAATCTGGTTGTGCAGTATCTAGCCCGATGGCAATTTCGGGAGGGATATTGGGGATATTCATTCCTTTTTTGACTGCATCGTAGATATACTTATCGCCGGATTGACTGAGAAACTGCCAAACATATCCGCCGGGAGTAAAATGTTTTTTGGAATCGGTTTTTGCCGTTTCGTCCATGAGGAAAGGGAGGATACAGTTTTTGCCAATGTACTCGGTAATATCCTCTTTGGTGTAATAAGCACCCATTTGAGCCCGGTCGTTGATATACTGTTCGAAAATGTAGCCGAGCACATCAGGGTTGATATCTTTGCCGGAGGCCGTGATGCGGGTATCGAGATGCCACTGCCATTTATCGAAAAAATCGAAAAGCTCTTCGAAAACTTTATCGGGAATATCGATATCGTATTTGTTTTCCAATTGGTGGCGGTCGAAAAGTCCACCATTGAGATAAGGAATACGCCCAAATACGTTTTGAAAATCGGTATCGTGATGAGGAGCATTGAGACCGCCAAAAAACAGGTGGGTGAGAAAAGCTTTGTAGAACGTTCCATAAAATTGGTCAACGCCCTGTTGCTGCTTAGTCCATTGGAGTTTATGACGTAGATAGTCGGGATCGAAATTGAGGAAGCCTTTTTTTTGAATAAAATAGCAAAACATCAGCCGATTGAGCATAACGGAAGAGAACCATTTACGGTCGGCATCGTCTGGAATTCCCTGAACGAAATTGACAAACGAATTGTGCTGTTTGCGGAAACCAGTATAAAAGTCTTTAGTAATTTTTTCGGAATTGATTTCGAAAGCTTTGTGAACGCGTGCCGTAACATCGATAATATTGGTATCTTCTTCGAGAGAGAAAGAGAAGTCGTGCAGTTTGCTAAAAAGGAAATCCGCTTTATCGGCGGAAGCATATTCGAGCGTTACGAGGTCGCGTTTTTCTATTGTTTTAACAGGAATCATCCAGAGTTGATGCTCGGAATGCTGCTTAACAAAAATGAGGATATAATAATGAAAGTACTTACGAAGCTGCATGTCGAGTTTTTTTCGGACACTTTGTTGAGGGAATTCGTCGGTGAAACAAACAAGAGCTTTGAACCCCTGTTTGTCGGCAACGGGGGTAATATCAAAATTGAATTGATCAATAATGATCGGATTGATTTTATCGGATTTGGCAACGTGATTCCAGCCGAGTTCGTTGAAAAAATTGACAAAATCATTTTGTCGGAGATAATTGTTGAAATTGATACGATTCATAGAAAAGAAACAGATTTAAATATTACGTAACCCCAACGAGCAGATAATCTGCGGATCTTTATTTTGTTGAGTGTTCTCATCGTTGTTCTTAATAGAGAGTTCGTCCTCATTACGCAATTCGACCACTAATTCGGCCAATTCCAGATCAGGAACACCTTTTTTGATCTGTCGATTCAACAAAATACGAGCGTTATCCTGCAAAGGATAGTTGTAGATATCGTCCATTGCCAATTTGAGGCTATCTGTAACAAACAATTCGTTATCGGGATTTTTGCAGAATTTTTCAAGCTTGGTATAAACCTGATATTTTGTGCTGAAACGACGTCCCAATGTGCCCCCTGTTCTGATTTCCTGCATATTGATTTGTTCGATAGATTGAGCCACAAGATCGTGGTGATTGTCGAGGCGAGGTAAAGCCGGTTCGTCGAGAGTGCAAGCCATTGTTTTGAGAATGACACTTTGAGAATAGGTAATTACCTCCCCTTTTGTGTCCATCCAAATCAACATATCATTGTCATTCGGAGTTTTGGCATAAGTAATGACGCCTTCGTTGATAGGCGCATCGTTGTTTTGTTTTGTCGAATAAATCACATTACTTAAAGCAGGGATAATGGTTTTGAGTTGAGGATTTGCATCGGTAGCATTTTTCCAAATCTGAAAAGCTCTGGAGCTCAAGTCAACTTCGGCATCATCATCATCATCGAGAATGCCATTTTTTTCATTATAAATATCAATAAGGTTCTGTTCGTTGCCTTCGAAGAAAATTTCATCACTCCCAACGATATCTGCATTTTGATTAATACGATCGGAAAGACGACGGCGCAGGCGAATGATATTTTCAACCCCTTCGGCAGGGAAGAAAGAATAGCAAATCACGCTGTCGGCTTTTTGTCCGATACGATCGACACGACCGGCACGCTGGATGAGGCGAATAATAGCCCACGGTAAATCGTAATTCACAACAATATGAGCATCCTGAAGATTTTGTCCTTCGCTTAACACATCGGTAGCAATAATAACACGTAATTGTTCTTCAATAGGGGGAATGTTTTTTACATTGTTGCTAACCGGAGAAAAAAGTTCAACAATTTGTGTAGGATTGGGAGTATCGCCGGTAACACATTGTATTTGTCGTAAGCCTCGTAATTTGAGTTGGTCAAAAATATATTGAGCTGTATCGGAGTATTGAGTAAAAACAATTATTTTTTCGTTAGGGTGAACAACGGCCAATAAGCGGAATAAAGTATTTAACTTTTCATCTTTATCCGCATCCCATACCTTGCAAGAATCAATGATTTGAAGCAGCAACTTGTTGTCTGCAATAAGAAATTGTTTCAGATTGGGCTTGAAAAAACGGCTATCAAGCCATTTGGCATTATGCGAAGAAGTGGAGAGAGAACGATAATATTTTTCAGCCATTAACTGATAATCGTCTGAAGAGGAAGAAAAGAAAAAATGCGATTTATCCTTTTTTTTAATGAGTTGGCTTTGATTTTCATCACACATTTGATTTTCGATATCCTCATCATCAAGCAATTCGTCGGAGAAATCGCTTTCTACGCCGATAGGCAAAGGGAGCTGATTGTCAATGGCATAGATAAAAACAGTATTACGGAGAATATGACGATAAAGCGAAATTAAAAAAGAAAGTCCACTACTATCCATACGTTTGAAGAAATTGGTACGGCAAAATCCCATCATTCGTTGTCCCGCACGAGAAAGATTTGCAATGATTTCCTTATCGGAAGCGGAAATCGAGGTTAAATCATCTTTTAGGAATCTACTTAAGCCATATCGAGGCAGCCTTAATTGAGCCATTTTGTCCATAACAGGTTCGGAGTAGAGTTGTTCGAACTGATCGCCCTGTTTAGTAGGGAAGGAAATAGACTTTGGTATTCTTTCAGGAAAATAAGACCTTGTACCATCCCTAAATTCGAGATATTTTCTATTTAATTCATCTTCCTTCGCATAATTTTCCTTGATAAAAGTGCGCGTTCTTCTTATCAGAAAAAGTCGCATCAACTCACGCCAATCGTCAGGTTCTGTACTTTTTTCGAAAGCATTAATGCTTCGAATATAGTCTTCGTGTCGTTTTGCGAATTCTATTTCGCCACCAATGTTGCGAATATAATGTTCTGGCTGAATGCCCAAATCGGTATCTTCTTTCAAGAAAAGTTTAAGTTGATTAGCCAAGTCGCTAAAATCCATATTGTAGGGAGTAGCGGTGAGCATTAAGACTTTACAGTTTTGAGAAGCTATAAGGCGTTTAATGCCTTGATAACGAATGCCCGTGCTATTTCTTAAATTATGGCTTTCGTCAATAATAACGAGGTCGTAGTGGCGAATATGTTTTTTATCTATAGGCTTGGCAATCGAGAGGATATCGGCTTTTAGATCGTATTTGAAAACATATTTTTTCCACATTTCCTGCAAATTAGCAGGGCAAAGAATGAGAGTGGAACAGGAATAATTCAATTCATAAACTTTGGCAATTGCGCAAGCCGTAATGGTTTTACCCAAACCAACGACATCGCCAATCATTGCCCCATTTCTTTTTTCCAAATGACGCGCTGCCAATTTAACGGCCGTTTCCTGAAAAGGGAGCAATTCTTTTTTGAACATAGAAGGCAGAGAAAATTCGCTTATACTATTACGAACTTCGCGACTGAGGTGATAGGCCGTTTTAAGATAGATGTAGTAAGGAGGAATGACTTTGTCGGCAGCCCAACTGTTGTCGATAATGTCAGCTAATTCTTCGGAAATGTCGAGGCTAAATCGATCATCCCAACGGTCATCGAACCACCGAGCCAATTTTTCGGCATGATCACTATCGCTAAATCCGGCATTTAATTCACCCTGACCATTAAGTCCACCATAGGTAAGATTGCTGCTACCCATGATAGCCTGAATTTGATTGAATTTGTCATCGGGCCGATAAGCGAGATAAAGTTTGGCATGAAGTGGTTCTCTTAAATAAAGCTTAATGCAGACTTTTTTATTTTTCAATTGCGAAGAGAGACGTCGAAGATTCTCTTCATCTTTATTGGTTTGTTTACCAATAATAAGTTGTTGGCGGAAATCGTCGGCAATTTGCCTTTTGGAAAGTTTAACTTCTTCACTGTCTGGCAAATTATCGGATTGATAATTCATATACTTTTTGATCAACTCCAATCCGGGTCGCTGCATTCCAATAAGCAAACGACAAGTACGGAAAACATTGTTATCGTTTTCGAAAACAAAAGAGCCCTGAAGGGAATCTACTTCATTGACAACTATTTCCCATCCACGCAAATTGAAATAACCAACGCAAAAATCGACCCGCTTTACTTGAGAATTAGAAATGATGCCCTTTAAGCCTTCAGTAAATTTTGTTTGAATGTTATCGTAAATTTGAGCCATAAAGTGTTTAACTTTTTTACAAAACTACACAATTTTTTTTGGAAAAAGAAAATCAGGAGGATGCTTCTTCCAGATCGAAAGATACGATAAGGGATTGGACGGCAGGATTAATTTCGATCATTTTTTGGAGCGTTGGGCTATACTTGGGGGGTAATTGAAACATCCGGAGACGACGCGATTGGAATCGATAGAATGGATAAGGAAATCGGCAATGTCGTAGCCTTCCTTAATTTGGGCGGGAGTGGCAGTGGTTTCGACCAAGTTGGAAATGGTTATGGAAAGTTGGATGGAAGTTTTGTTTTCCTGCATCTTGTTTTTCCACAGAGCATAGCAACCGGCATCGGGGTAGAGCACGACGGTGCGACCTCGGAGTACTCGAGATTTTTCGATATTGAGGCCGTTAAGGCCTCCGGGTGCTAACCAGTTGTAATCGGGGAAAAGGATGCTTGCAATGACGGCTGTTTTTTCGCTTTCAACGATTGCAATGGGTTTGTGCGGATATAAACGCAACAGATGTTCTCCAAAATAGCATTGGCAAAGGTTAAAATCGGCGAACTGAGTGTCGGTTTTTTTGAGCAGGGCATGTACCCAATTGATGGCATCGTTTTGGTTTTTTACTCTTTTCCCTGTATCGGGATTGTATTGCATGATTTTTCCGGTACGGAATTTTCCGTGAATGTCCATTTGCCAAAAAATGACTTCTTTTTGTTTAGGGGCTCCGATGGCGTAATCTTCGACTGCCTGCATGATTTGTCGTTTTGAGAAAAATCGACAAAGAAACAGCACGAAATTGGAATGGTAAGACGCGGAGGCTTTGACATATTTGAACGGAATAAATGAGGGTTGAGTCCGGGTGATTGTGTTTGAGTTATGCATTGTGAAAGTTTTTTGAAGTGTAGTGTTATGATCCATGATATGCGGATGATCAAGAAAATATTGTTTTGGGGTGTAATAATAACCACACTTGACAACTCGATTGCATTTGCCTACTGTGGAATGAATGGGCTGTCCTGTTTCGCCGTCAATGTAACGGGTGAAACTATGAGGCGTTTTACACTGAGGGCAAGTGAAACGAGAGGATGGGCTGTCGTATTTTTGCAGATAGGGTAATCGGTAACTCATTGTATAAACATTTTTAGGGAATATCAATAAAAAATGAAATTGGTAACAATTGGAAACAATAGTAACAGGTGTTACCCGTGTTACTATTTGTTACCATGACGAAGTGAAATTAGCTGTTTTGAAGCCGTTTGAAAATTCGATTGACCTTGACTTTGAAACTGTTGAACTTGGCATCATCGGTACAAAGTCGCTTTGCGATAGCATAGCTTGAGGCATCGGGTTTGTCGACCATGAGTGCGGCTATTTGGTCTTCGAGTTGTTTTTTGTCGTTATCAGAAGGAATTCGCAAGTGATTATTCTCGTAATCGAAGTTGAGAAATTCGAATTTGAGAAAATTTTCGGGTTTGCAAATCCGGCACACCAATACATTGTCGGCATCGTAGAGAAGTTCTGATGATCGAGCTTTTATCATTTTTAGATATCGTAACGACTTGTCGGTGGAGCTTTCGCCGATGGCAAAAGAGCTGTCGCAAAAATTGATGAGCATTTTGCTTCCCTGCAGATCGTTTCGTGTGAGAGGTTTTGACATATCCCTTTTGGGAGTGTGAGCCAAAATAAGCAGAGAAAGGTTGTATTTATTTTTGAGCATTTTGAGCTCTTTCATCAGAGGAAGCGCGTCGCGTGCCTTTTCGTTCTCCTGTCGGAGGTAGGTTATATTGTCGATGATGAGAATGTGTCCCGGTTTGGACGATTGTCTGCTCAATCGATTGATTGAGATATGTTTCGAAAGATATTCCATCGGGGATATCTGGATCGGGATTGATTTCGATTCGGATCAAGTTATCAGCAAAGTAGTAATGATTTGCGAAGTTGACAGAATATCTGTTTTCGAATTGCTTATCAGTTAATTCGAAATCGAAATAGATAACCTTTTCGAATCCAGTCATCCCGAAGGCCGAAAATGAGGCTATTACAGTGATATATAGCTTTTTTTGTTTTATATATTGCATAACATATCGGTTTTTTACCGTTTTTTACCATTTCTTTTGCATATTTGTTTGTCAAACGGAGTAATAATTATATAGAAAATTCAGTATTATATTTGAATAAAAGAAGACGTAAGCATAACGGAGAATATCCAATCATCAAATTGATTTAGAGGTCGAGTAATTGCTTGCGACAATGCTTGAAAAATGCAAAAGATACGGAAATTCATACTATATTTGATGCATATAACAAGGAAGTTACCGCAATAGAATCAGGACGGGTTAACATGTTCGAGGGTATATTGTCCAAGCAGGATTTACTAACATTAAAACTAAACAAATATGGACAACAAACAGAAAGCGATTGACAAGATGAATCTTCTATTAAAAGTGATGCCCAAAGTGGCAGGGAGCGTTCCAGACAGTGAAAGTCAGGAGGAGAAGGACAACCAGAAAGACAAGGAGAGTGCAGGTTTCGATCTGGAAATATTTTTCATCGGTACGCAGATGGCCATGTACCACATCGGATCGGGAGCCCATAGGTTTATCGACTTCGCACGAATGATGGTTGCCGATTTGGGCGATGCAATATGGCCGTACCTGAAAACCTCATACGAGGGAGCACGTGCCATGCCTGGCATGGAGGAGCTGGTAAAAAAGATGGATCCATACGAATATGTTTCCAAATTCGATGTTAACCAAAACTTCGAGGAAGAGACAGAAAAACATGTTATAAATACCAAGGAAGAAGTCAAAGAAGAAGCCGATGAGTTGATCGAAAAAACAGGCGAAAAAGTATCTGATATTCAAGAAAAATCGAGAAAACCGAAAACGTTGAACCTTCTAACAAAGAACAATATGAACACGGAGAACAACAACAAGACAGCAGAAGAGGTGATAGCTGAATTGAACCTTACCGAAGAGTACTTCCCGCATCTAAGCAAGTGGGAGGACAAGGAACATCTGCTACGGACACTACAGGGGATAGCCAAAGCAAGCGGGGGAACATTAATGTCAGCGGCAGTCAACCTGGAGTTAGACCTGAGTATGATGTAAACAAGGGCTTTCTGAATTAGTCAAGACTTAATCTGGCAAATACAAATAAAAAGAATAATTTTTGTAACAGAAAACGGATTGAGTTATGGCCACATCAGAAAAAGTCATCAAGAACAAATTGGAATTGTTGGAACTATCCCAACAGTTAGGAAATGTGTCACGAGCATGTAAGATCATGAGCTATAGTCGTGACAGCTTTTACTGTTTCAAAGATTTGTACGAACGAGGCGTAGAAATTGCATTGAAGGAAATATCCCGTCGTAAACCTGTCATAAAGAACCGGGTTGAAGAGCATATAGAGCAGGCTGTTATACAAATGGCTGTTGACAAGCCGGCCTTAGAGCAGGTTCGTGTATCTGATGAATTACGAAAGAAAGGTATCCTAATCTCTACCGGCAAACCATCATCGATACCTATTCCAAGATCGAATTCGCAAAGTTGTATGATCGCAAGAACGCACTTGTTGCCGCTGATATGCTTAATGACAGGGTTATTCCTTTTTTCGAACAACACGATCTGAAACTTATGCGTATGCTCACGGACAGAGGAACTGAATATTGCGGAAACAGGAAAACTCACGAGTACGAACTTTATCCGGCCGTAGAAGACATAGATCATACCAAAATCAAGGCTAAAAGTCCTCAGACAAACGGTATTTGTGAGCGATTCATAGAACCGTCCAAAACGAATTCTATGCTGTTGCGTTCCGAAAGAAAATCTACACTTCGATCGAACAGTTGCAGACGGACCCGGATATATGGATGAACTCCTACAACCCGCAAAGAACACACTCCGGAAAGTTCTGTTTTGGCAAGACACCGATGCAGATTTTCATTGATGGAGTAGCTGTAGCAAGAAAATATGAGATACAGAATACAGGCGATCTGCAATCGGATGAGCATAACAGTATCTCTTCCGATTGTAAGGATGAGAAAAATTACGTAACTTCGCAAAAGTCATCGGACAGTTTTTGTTCCCTAATGTAAGATATTTGTCAGAGAAAGTCTTGACTATTACAATTTTTACGCTACACTGTTTTATCAAATTCTCTTACCGATTATAAAATTTATCGAATGTTTTGGCGATGAAGTAAATCCCCTACCAGCTCAATGTCTGCCTATTTTGTGCCTCGCTCTATTTATCCATGCCTGTTTTTACTCGTTCATGACCTGTTATCGTGGCTTGATTTTCCACGTTTTTGTAGCAATATTAAATATAAACACATGGGCATCGGAATAATAAATTTCATTCCACTTCGTTTTTGTAACGAATTTCAAATTAAATATTTTGATTAGTTTCTCTTTCATTTCAGTGTTACTCCATTAAGTTTTGCATAATAAAAAAACGTATTAATGTTTATCCCTGCGCCGGCCTTAACCCTATCGAATTGCTTATCGCAATCTTTCGGGTCGTATTTTGCACTATCTATCCGACTAACCGCATGAAACAGTTCCCGACCGTTGGGAACGTTTGCTAATGCCCCCGCAACCTCAAACCAGCTTTGATAGTCGGGGACAATGTTAGTTTGTGTTTCGACTATTTTCCGCACCAATTCATTCACATCGTTTCCATTCGAATAAAAGTGATTTTGTATCGGTTTCGGTTTGAATATTCTTGTGTAAACTTTGGCACGCTCATTAATATAAGGGTGTTCGTTATAGCTGTATATCCTTAACCGTGAAACATCTTTACAAGCATGGTCAATGATTATACCATACCTTATAAAGTCCTCTTCAATCGCCCTGAAATGCTCCTCGTGCTGTTTTGGGTCGCGTATTTGAATTAAACAATAAGCACCCCTACCGCTCACAGATAATCCAGCAAAATAAACCTCTTTCAAATGCCCCAATTCCGCAACAAAGCCCTGCCAATCGGTTATGGTTGGATTATCTTGGCCGTCAATATCCACGCATATAAAACCGCTGTGTTTGATTAACCCGCCTTCGTTGCGCTCACTAAACAATCCCGACGGTGTGCAGCACGGCAAATCCTTCTTTAAAGCGTTACGGATTTCCTTATTTGGTGCATTCTTTACTTTATCCGATAGGGGTTTCCATTTGTCGGTGGTAAGGAATGAAAATAAATTCCCTTTCGCTCCAACCGTGTCGGTTATATTCTTATATATACTCACCATATTTTCCATTTTTTTAATTGGTTGTAGGTTGTAGGTTGTACCCTCGTTAAATCGTTTACAGTATTGCGTTTCGTGGTTTTTAGCCTACAACCATGTTCTTTTTAGTCTATTGTTCAATATTTTTCAGGTTGTACCCTATTTTCGCTGTAACCTGCGCCAGTAAACGGTTGTGTAAAACTACAACTACAACCATACAACCTGACACTTTTTGCCAACTTACTCACATATTGTTGCGACACTCCAAAAAATCTCGCAACCTCCGATTGATTTGCTTGTGGATTTTCGTTGAAAATTTCCTTTATCAAATCGCTTGTTTTAATTTTCGGCTCGGAAATTGTTGATTTAAATTTTCTAAGCGAGAAAATGAAATATTCCATCATCGAAATTGCGCACTCCACGTCCTCAACCTCAACAAAATTGCTCTTTTTTTCGGCTAACCGTGCCAGCTTTATTGTTAATGCAAGCCGTAACACTTGGATTTCGGCCTTGCTGTACACGCTTGCCCAAAAATCATCGGAACACATTCGGTTTTTCTCGCATTGTGAAAAATATTCTTTATACCTTTCCTCTGCATCGGGGCTCAATGTTGTTTCAAAGGTTGTATCCTCGTTTAAATCTAAAATACTGTTTATCAGGTTATTATACATTTGAAGAATATTCGTGTCAACCGATTGGGGATTGTACTTCCTCTCCGGAAATTCAGGAAATAAGAAAAGAAACCTTTGCATAAAACCAGAAGTATCGCCATTATTTCTTTGAAATATCCCCTCTAAAACGGACGGCTGCACCGTCCCGACAATATTCAAAAAAGGATCTTTGATTAATAGTGGGGTATCGTTTTTTCGATTGACTGAAAAAGTCTCGTTTGAAAAAATGCTCAAGTAGTGCCCTATTTCCCCGCTGCGGTTATACCGTCCAATATCGTCGAAAAACCCGCTTAGCTCATCCCTGTACAATGTTAGCCCTATATCGGAATATTGCAACGCCGAGTAAAGCGCTTCAGGCGTCGTGTCATTTATTAGTACCTGTTTCCATCGTGGTTGTGCCCCTTCCTTGCCGCACGCTTCCCATTCCTTAAATTCGGCTCGATAGTTTACATAGGCCTCCTCATCGACTTTTTTTAAGGGTGCAAACGCCAATCGAAGCGGGTCGGACTTTCCCGTCCCCGATTGTCCGACAATCATGATCCATAACTGCGGGTAGTTAATGTAATTCCGATTTTTTAGGGAAACTTTTTTCCCCGTTGCGGCCGATATGCCTGCCAAAAAAGCCGTCGCCCATAATTCGGATGGCGTGCCATAACTGATACTACATTCGTCAACGACCTCCTGTAACCAAAAGGGCAGCAAATCGATGGGGAAAGATTTTTCGCTGTTAAGTTCGGCGTTCTGTGGAATTTCAATATTCTGTTTCAACTCTGCCATTTTTGATAGGATTTAAGGGTTATTTCTTTGCCTTCTTGAATAGTTCCATCGCCTTATCTACGTCGGTAACTATTATCCTGCCTTGTTGACTCACAGCATCTTTGATAATCGTGTTTTTATAGCGGATAGCCGTAACGTGCGAAACGCCGAATAACTGTCTTATACCGGCAATTCCATAAACATAGTGCTTCGGTTTTTCATCGTCGCTTATTCTTACTTCATCAGTCATTTTCAACGCTTCACGCAACTGTTTAACCGTTAGCATCACGACTGGGGTGTTTTCTGAAATTGTTTCCATAACAATTAAAATTTTTGTTTCCCTGGTTGGGGATAGGTGTAAGACTTCCCCGCCCTTAGTTCACTAAATCTTGCGGAGGCTTACACTCCTTCCGTTCGATTTAGTAATGTAAAATTAGGTAAACCTCAGAAAAGCATTGAAAAAGGGAACTTTGAAAATGAAATAAGCCGCTTAATATCAGCGGCTTATACAAAATTTAGGAAATTCTTGATGAGATTTTTCGGAAATTATTTGGAAATGTCCGGAAACTCTGGGTGCAAATAATAAAATATTGGTTCAATCAGTGAAGTGTCCAGAACATTAGGTCTGTATGTCTTTTTCTCGATACCCAGGCAATTACAGAATATTTCATACCATTTTGAAAATGAACTAGGTTTTTTTTGCTTATTAAATTCACGTGAATGGAACATCAACTTGGCAATAGTAGCATATTCTTTAGCCGTTCTATCCTTTTTTAGGTCAGGAATGAGACAATCATCAAAGTAATTTACATTGTTGTTTCCCATCCCTTTAAAAGAGGAGATAAAGTAATGTTTCAGAATCTCTTTGCCTTCCTCCGTTATATTGACTTTTTGCTTTGTTTGCTGGGGTGCTGCGGTTATTTCTTTTTGTATTTCTGTTATCGGCCCTGTTTGTCCTGAATTATTAAGGTTAGGCGACTTAATTTTTTCTTTAATACTTTTAATATAGTCGTCTATCCATTCATTGAAGATAGTTTTAAGCTCCCCCTTATATCTCGTTTTTTTGCTATTTCTCTTCCACTTTTCCAGACAATCCAATTTTTCATTTAGATCGTCTATTGATTCAACCTCTTTCTCAATCTCATCGAAATCGAACTTAATTGCATAGTCAATCCTCTTATGGACAGGGACACAAGGGTAAAGAACCATTGATGCTTCCCTATTTTCTTCGCTTGCCAACAGGAAATACAGATATCCGAAACTGTATTTGTCGTCTGAAATAACCTCCAAAAGCGCTTTCCTAAAAGCTCGTGCGTTTTCCGGTGCAATCGCACCTTGCGGTAGCTTGAAGTCGGGAAACTTCCTGTTAGAATGCACGTGCAGATCCCAGTCCTGCTTGCTTAAACGCCACGCTTCATATGCCAAATCGTTTTCAAGATGCTTATCGTAATAGGCCTCCGTCCTGCTTCTGTTACTCCTCAAAGGGATTAAATCGTCGATCACCTTTTTTAATTCAAGCTTGAAATTCTTTGCCTTCTCAATGTTTTCGTATACTTTCATGTCGTTATATTTTAATTGTTAATAATGCTCAGAACAAAATTTTTTGCTTCCTGTTTTTCCCTGTTTACAATACCCTCTATATTAAAGTTTTAAATATCTATTTTCCAGGTTTTGAATTAAACATTTTCATTGCTTCGGCTTTTGCCTTATCCGCAATATCGATATAAGGCTTCATGGCCTTGTAATCGCTATGTCCCGTCCATTTCATCACCACCTGCGGGGGAATACCCATCATTAAAGCGTTTGAAATAAACGTCCTGCGTGCTGTGTGAGTGCCAATCAAGGCGTATTTCGGATAAACCACATCATACCTTTTATTTCCCTTGTAATAGGTTATAGTAACGGGGGTGTCAATCCCGCACAATTGCCCTAATTCTTTTAAATATTCGTTCATTCGCTGGTTACTGATAACGGGTAAAGCTCTATCAAAAGGGAATTCCTCGTCCTTGTATTTTTCGAGTATAGCACGGCTGTAATCGTTTAAATCAATGTTTAAAGTGTCGGCGGTCTTTATGGTGGTTATTCTGATGAAATCTTTCTCGATATCGGAACGTTTTAAGTTTGCCACATCGGAATAACGCAAAGAGGTAAAGCAACAAAAACAAAATACGTCCCTTACCCGCTCCAAATACTTTTTATTTTCAGGAATAGGATAGCTATAAACAGTCATTAATTCGTCCCAGTCTAAAAAAATGACCCTGTTCTCGGAGGTAGTAAGTTTAGGTTTGAATGTAAGGAAACACGTCTCGGTGTTATATCCCTTATTCGTTGCCCATCGAAGAAACCATTTTAAAAAACCAAGCTGTTTTTTTATCGTAGTGTTTCGCATTCCCGTTTCACTTCCCAGCTGTACGGTATGCAAGTAATCCACAAAGTCATTTAGTCCGTCTTTATTAAGATACTCGAATGTTATATCGGGATTGAAGTTTAGTAAATGATTTTTCAGTGCACCGAATTTATCGTAAACCGCCTTTGTCCAGTTGTTCTCTTTTCCCATTTCAGTAGTAAATTCATCCCAATAATCAAAGAATGATTTTTCTTTGTTGAGATTCTGTTTCTTACCAAAGTTTTCGGCATAAACGGAACGTACATCAACCTTCTGAATATCGTTAAGCAGCAATTTCGTTTCAATCTTTGAAAATAGGGTATCAATGTCTTTGAGGCGGGTGTTTATCGTGGTAAATGTTTCACCTTTTGCATTAGAATATTTCGATTTAACCCGCTGCTTTTTTATGTCCCACTTATCGGGAGCGATACTAAATCCAGTTGAGGTTACAAATCGATCACCGTTTATTGATATGGAAACACGGATAGGGTTGTCGCCGTTTTTGTCCGCTCTCTTATCCAAATAAAATCTTACCGCCATAATCGTGCACATTTATATTTACGCACGAAATTACGCACACTTTTTGGTATATCAAAATTTATTCTGTTTTATTTTAGTTTATTTATTGACTTGTGTATAAGTTGATTAATTGTTATTTTAAAATCTCTCTGAATAGTAATTTACCTATTGGTTAGAGCCTCTCTCTCCGCAATAAACCTTAAATATTAAATATTTATAAAAAAATACGCTCGAAAAACGTACTCTCGTAACACTCTACACCCATTTTAGTTTTTTACTCGCTTGCACTTTTTTTCCAGAATAAATTGTGGACAAGTTTGATATTGTTTGCCCAAAAGTGGCATAACAAGGTGACTGAAAACGACTTCATCCCTGCAATTCCATTGGTGTTTCAGTATCCGTAAATGGATATCACAAGGAAATTCTGAAATCTTTTAAAAATAGCAGGGAAAATATTTCAGCAGAAAGCTTCAATGTGTAGATTGAAAGTATAGTACTTTATTGAGGAGAAATGATGTATAGTTATTTCCATCTTGAGTATGAACAATAATTTCTCAAAATAGCTGTGAGATGTTTAGATGTATTTTGATATGATTGTGTTAAAAATACACTTATGTCCAATTATCCACTTTATTTAATCATTTGTCCACCATTGTTCACTTATTTAATCTAAAATTTGCATCCGTGAAGTGAAAATTTAGATTGAATTTTATTTCAAATGCTGTGCGGAATTTTTATTAATTTTTTAAATCCTTAAAAGTATTATCAATAGTTCGGTAAATATTCAATTAACTAATTAATATTCAATGTTTTATATAACAAAGTTTAACATAAAAAAGAAGGTTAAGTAGCTGATTATCAGTATCTTTATAGTAAATTCCAAACACTGTAAA